>Ga0315532_1000001_pt1 | contig 239805 bp, 251 predicted proteins | sample SalMarWE160370MG_FD_203082 | JGI IMG/M metagenome (GOLD analysis project Ga0315532, IMG submission 203082) | Salt marsh sediment microbial communities from the Plum Island Ecosystem LTER, Massachusetts, United States - Salt Marsh Sediment WE1603-70 ...
TTAATACAGGGTCGTGCAATGGATGCGATATTGAGATCCTGGCCACACTTACCCCCAGGTATGATGTCGAGCGTTTTGGCATAGTCCTCGTTGGCTCACCACGACACGCAGATGTATTGCTGGTGACGGGTCCGGTAGCGAGGCAGATGGCTTCGAGAGTAAAGCGAGTATACGAACAGGTACCCGACCCTAAAATGGTCATCGTAGTTGGCAACTGTGGTATAGAAGGGGGCGTGTTTCATGAATCCTACAATCTGGTGGGGCCAGTAGACCAAATTATACCGGTGGATGTTTATGTCCCGGGATGTCCCCCCCGACCTGAAGCAATTATAGAAGCAGTAGTCAAAGCCTGGGTAAAGCTGGAGCAGGCTGAGAAGCAGGGGGTAACATAAATGGAAATGCTGAGCCCAGAAGCGATAGTTGAGAGTTTCAAGACTGTTCTGGGAGATAGCTTTATTGACGCCAAAATCTATCAGCGCGAGGTCGCTGTCAAGAAGAATAAGTTCCACAGCCTTTGGGTCGAGGTGAAAAAGAGCGCCTTCCGCGACGCTGTTGAGCATATCTGCGAACTCCAGGAATATCCCCACCTGGCCGTAATATCATCCGCTGATCTCGGGGATAGAGTCGAGTTGATATATCACTTCACACTATACTACGGAAATCACCTTCAAGAGTTATCACTGGGGTTACGCGTCAGTCTGGCAAAAAACGACCTGAAGATACCAACGATTACAGACATTATCCCCGGTGCGTTGTTTACTGAGCGGGAAACCCAAGAGATGATGGGGGTAGAAGTGGATGGTATCCCGGATAACAGGCGGTTGTTCCTGCCCGAAGATTTTCCCCAGGGGGTTTACCCCTGGAGGACTGATGAGACAGGACCAAAGGACATGCTTAGAGTCCTGCCTGGGAGGCAGAAAAAATATGGCAGTGGATGAGACGAAAACAAGATACACCATACCTGTTGGGCCAATTCACCCTGCCCTGAAGGAACCCATTCGGCTTGACCTTAGCATTGATGGTGAGGAGATTGTGGATGTAGATGTCGTTGTAGGACAGGTCCACCGTGGCATTGAATGGCTTGGCATGAATAGAAATAACCCTATCCAGAACATATATCTGGCTGAGCGGGTATGCGGCATTTGCAATATATGCCATCCCTTTGCATATGTTATGGCTGTGGAGCAGGCTATGGGAATCACTCCCCCGGAGCGGGCTGAATATATAAGGGTCATTATCGCTGAGATGGAGCGAATACATTCTCATCTCTTATGGGCAGGTGTTGCTGCTCACGAGATTGGCTTTGACAGCGTGTTTTATTTTGTCTGGCGTGTCAGGGAAGAAATAATGGACCTGATAGAGTATGTGACCGGGAACCGGATCACTAAAGCTATGTTTCAGATTGGCGGAGTGAGAAGAGATGTTACTGAAGAACAGTTCCCCAGGATTAGACAATCCCTGGATTACTACAAGAGCATATTTGACCAGTTGAAGACTCTGTTTTTGGATGATAAGACGATACGGATGCGGACAAAGAATGTAGGTATCCTGAAGACCGAGGACGCTTTGAAACTGCTTGCCGTCGGGCCCACCGGCAGGGCCAGCGGCGTCCCCAAAGATGTAAGACAGGACCAGCCTTATGGTGGATATGCCGATTTGGATATTAAAGCCATTACCCCTGATATGCTCACCGGAACAGTAGTCGGCGATGTATATGACAGAATTATCGTTCGATTACTGGAGGTTAAGCAGGCAATTGAAATCATAGAGCAGTGTTTGGAGAAGATGCCACCCGGTCCGATACTGGCACAACCAAAGATAGCGGTGCTTTTGAAAACGCTGACTCAAGCAGAAGGTGAAGGTATCGGACGAGCCGAAGCGCCTAGAGGCGAAGTTGTACATTATGTTCGGTTGGAAGCTGGCAGAGAGACCTTATCCACCTGGAAGATAAGAGCCCCTACATATGTAAATCTGATGTCGATACCAACGATACTCAAAGGCGGGCAGATTGCTGACGTTCCAATAGCCTTTGCCTCTATTGACCCCTGTATGTCATGCACTAATAGAGCTATCGTTGTGGATTCAAAAACGAAGAACACATCACTACTTGGTTACAGAGAGTTGCACGAGCTCTCTGTTGAAAAAACAAAAAGGTTGGAAGCCGAATTTGACAGCTAATAGTCCAGCAGATATTGCAGCAATCATTGGCGGCCTGGTCATCGTGGGAGTAGTTGGGACGCTATTTGCTCTGTTGTACCTCGGCATAGACCGCAAGCTGGTTGCGCATATGCAGGCGAGAGTGGGCCCGCCCATAGTGCAGCCCTTCCGCGACATCAGGAAGCTGCTCATGAAGGAAAGCATAATTCCCGATGGTTCCCTTAGCTGGCTGTTCAGGGCGGCCCCAATCCTCTGTCTGGTGGGGTCAGCTATACTATTCCTCTACATACCCATTTTCGGACAGAAGGCACTTTTTGAGAGCTTCGGTGATGCAATAGTGCTCCTATACTTGTTAGTAATACCTTCTCTGGCACTTGTGGTGGCCGGGTTCGCGTCGAGCTCGCCATATGCCACTGTGGGAGCGCAACGCGAAATGGTTATTATGATGAGTTACGAATTCCCCCTGGCGATGACGATAGTTGCTATTGGCTGGCGTACCAGCTATGTTACTGGTACCAATCCATTTGCGTTATCTACGATTGCTGCAAATCCGATATGGAATATAGTGGGTCCGGCTGGAGTTGTAGGAACACTAATGTTGCTCTTTGTTCTTCTAATGGTTACGCCGGGAGAAGTTGGCAAGATACCATTTGACGTGGCAGAAGCTGAAACTGAGATTGCTGGGGGGCTATTGGTTGAATATTCTGGTAGAAACCTTGCCCTATTCTATATCGCAAGCGCAATAAGAGCTTTTGCCATGTCATCATTAATAATAGCTCTATTCATTCCATATAACCTCTCCCCTTTGGTTGGAATTGGTACGCCAGTCCTCGCCGGCATAGTGGATGGGTTGTTCTTCCTGGTCAAAGTCTTTGTGGTGATGTTTGTTTGTATAATGTTGATACGCGCTGCCATGGCGCGTTTCAAGATTGACCAGGCAAGTAAAGTCTATGTCGTCGCGATGTCACTCGTAAGTCTTGTCGGTCTGATATTGATATGGGCAGATACGGTAGTGTGAGGCGAAACATATGGGAATAATAAAGATATTGCTAAGGCAGCTCGTTCAAACTCCGGCGACAAACAAGTTCCCGGCAAAATACGCTCCGGCATCAACCCTCCAATTCCTGAACATGGTTACAAAAGGCGAATTGGAGATTATTCCGCCAGTGCCGGTGCCGCCCGGGTTTCGTGGGAAAATTGCCTATGACCGGGAGAACTGCACCGGTTGCCAGCAGTGCTACAAGGTATGCCCCACCCGGGCCATCGAGTGGTTGCCTGAGGAAAAAAAGATTAAGGTGTTTATCTCACGCTGTTGTTTCTGTGCCCAGTGTGTTGACGTTTGCCCGGTGCATACGCTGGCTATGACGGAAGAGTTTCTGCTCTCTAGCTATGATAAGTACGCCGACGAGCTGGTAATCGTTGACAGCGGCGAGCTACCGGGCTCAGTGAAGAGAAAGAAACCAGCCACCGGAGCCGCAGATGAGTCGGCTGAGCAGAGCTAGCTCTTTTACCCCAGAAGCGGAATTTCGGCTATCCGTCCTTCCAGAATAGCCTCAGCCAGATTCTTCACGCTTTTGTGAACCACTTTTGAAATGCACCTGTTCATCTCTGTTCGCTCAGGCTGCACTCCGACAAGCAGGACCTTTCCGCAAAATTCCTCTACATAAGATACAAACATTGAGAGGGGCATGTGGTGTGTGGAAAAGGACAAAACGCTGATTTTCTCGGGCGTGATTGTTCGCAGAGCACCAGGAGATAAACCCATATCGGCGGCATCTACCAGTATCAATAAGTCAGGCTGGTTCTGGCGGATAACCGAGGTATAGCTTTCCGGAGCAGTGCTGGCGTCTATGGCTATAATCTCAGCAGGGATGAGAGCTGTGGCTCTGTGCTGCCTCCGGTTGAGCATGTCCACCACAAGGGTGCCGGCGGCGTCATCGCCGCCCAGCCGGTTGCCGATGCCCAGGACTATCGTGCCGCCCATCTGTTATCCATAGCCCATAACTTTCGCCCATGCTTACTTTTGTGAGTATTCTATTCCCATTTCACGCCTTTTATCAATAAAACTTTTCCTCCAAACTAATTGACACAACCCGCTTCTTGGTGGCTGGACCGTGTGGGAAGGATATGTTATAGGCTGGGATTTCGGAAAGCTAAACTGTTATCTTGTAGCTGTTGACAAGCCACTGCTGTGGGTGTTAACATCTCACTGTTTCTACTGGTGCGGCGCTTTGCGAGCTGCCCGACTGAAAGGAGGTGGTATAGCGATATTGAAAAAATCATGGTGCCGTTGGAAAATCTTAAAACAAGGAGGGTCTCATGGCTTATGAGAATTTAATTGTAGAACGAGAGGAGAATGTCGGCATAATCACCTTGAATCGGCCACCGGCAAATCCAATAAATCTGGCTGTGCTTGATGAACTGGATATGGTTCTGACCGAGTGGGAAAAGGATAAAGCACTGAGAGCCATAATCATCACCGGAGCCGGCGAAAGAGGATTTTCGGCCGGTTTTGATTTAAAAACGGCCGGGACGCCGGAAGGGGAGAAGTCTATGTCACGGGGGCAAGGGGTGTTCAGCCAAATCGAAAAGTATCCCAAGCCGGTAATCGCCGCTATAAATGGCTTTGCCCTCGGTGGTGGTTGTGAACTGGCAATGTCCTGCCACTTCAGGATAATGCTCAACTCCGAGAAAGTGGTGATGGGGCAGCCCGAGATTGACCGGGGTATTATACCTGGCTGGGGTGGCACCCAGCGGTTACCCAGGCTGGTGGGTAAGACCAAAGCGCTGGAAATGCTTCTACTCGGCACCAGAATCAACGCCCCCGAGGCTTTGAACATCGGGCTTATAACCAGGGTGTCTCAGCCAGGGCAGTTGATGAATGATGCTAAGGAACTCGCCAGGGCGCTGGCGAAAAAAGCCCCGGTTGCTATGCAGATAATCCTCGGCGCAGTGACCCGGGGACTTGAGACTACCACTGACCAGGGCGTGAAAATAGAACTGGAAGGCTCACAGCGAGTAAGCAAAACGAAGGACGCCATGGAAGGCGCGATGGCGTTTATCGAGAAACGAGAGCCGGTCTTCACGGGAGAATAGCTTTCTGGGGCGAAAGTAAAAAATAAAAGGAGGTTTTCTGGTATGAAAGTTGAAGACGTCAAGAAGATTGCGGTTATGGGGGCTGGTGACATGGGACATGGCATTGCCGAGGTGGCGCTGCTTGCGGGCTACAAAGTAGCACTGCGCGACATTGAGCAGAGGTTTGTTGACAGAGGGCTTTCCAGAATCAAGGAGAGCCTGGATAAACTCACAGAGAAGCAGAAAATCACTGAAGAGAATAAAAAGGCGATGTTGGCTAATATCAAGACCTTTGTTGATATTGCCGAGGCTGTTAAGGACGCTGATTTTGTTATTGAGGCAGTTCCCGAGATTATGGACCTCAAGAAGCAGGTTTCCCAGGCACTGGATGCAGCCGCTCCAAAACATGCCATACTGGCTTCAAACACCTCCAATATGAGCATCACGGAGATTGCCTCGGCTACGAAGAGGCCAGAGCAGGTCGTCGGCATGCATTTCTTTAACCCGGCTGTCCTGATGAAGCTCGTCGAGGTCACAAAGGGAGGAAAGACAAGCGAGGAGACAATGCAGGTGGCATATAATCTGGCGCTGAAGATGAACAAGGTGCCGGTCAGGGTTGAGAAAGACTCTATCGGATTTGTTTATAATCGGATCAACGCGCCGACCGGAATCCTACTTAGCCTCATGGTAGAAAAAAGCGTGGCTGCCCCGATGGAAATCGATGCCAAGATGAGAAAGATAGGTATGCCTATGGGGCCATATGAGCTGATGGACTATGTGGGGCTGGATGTCGCCTATCACAGCGCTCTTTATTTTGCTGACAAACTCTCTCGGGACTACGCGCCGCCCAGCTGGCTCAAAGCTAAGATTGACGCCGGTACGCTGGGGAAGAAGACAGGAAAGGGCATTTTTGACTGGTCTAAAGGCAGGCCGGAGATAGACTTATCCAAGGCAAAAGAGGACTTCGACCCTGCTGTCTTGATTGCCCTTCAGGTTAACGAGGCGACAAAGTTGCTCGAGGCAGGAGTAGTCAAGAGTCCGGACGAAATTGACAAGGCGATGGTTAATGGAGGCGGTTCGGTGATTGGTCCCTTTCAGCTTGCCAAGGGGATAGGGTATGATAAATTAGCCAAAATATGTGAAGACCTTGCCCAAAAGTTTGGTGTCAAAGTGTTCGAGCCCACTGAAACGTTGAAGAAGGGGAATATCTGATAAGAAATACAAGGTAGGCTTAGGTGACTTAGATCAAACCGGGGTTGCATCACGCGGATTGCTTCTCTTGTGACGCGGCCCCGGTTTCATTATGGTGTCAACAGTCTTCATACTTTGACTTTGTCTCCTTCTGGAGTTGAGCTTGTTTGATAGTCTTCTCTGTCATTCTGAGGCCGTCTTGGAAGAATCCTGAAAATGATTGACAGTGTAGAGATGATATACTAGGAGTGATTTGGGGTGGTGCTAGAGATGAAAAACGGAAGAAAATTTCTACTGTTCTTAATACTGGTTCTTGTTGGTGCGCTACTCTTTAGCTCTATCCCTGCTTCCGCCGGTGAAAATGCTGGTGCTGGAAAATCACTGGCAGAAGCCAGAAAGGCCCTGGAACAAGAGCTTTTGCCTGCGGCTGGAGCCGCCGGCTTTGTCGGCATCGCCGATTCGGAAGCTGAAAGCAAAGTCATCGTCTTTGTCGAGGATGAACAGGCGAAGCAAAGAGTGCCTCGCTCTTTCCAAGGCTATACCGTGCGGACGGAGGTTACCGGGAAAATACAAACACTCTCCACTCAGATAGCGGAGCCACTGACCGCTGTTAGCGCGGAGAGACGGGGCGAGGTCAGTCCCCTGGTCGGCGGGATAAGCCTGTCAGCCTACGTCAGAAAAGGTATCCGAATATACTCGTACGCCGGCACCTTGGGCATGGTCACCTACGACAACAAGATTCTGTCTAATGCCCACGTTATCGCCACAACCCCGGAGATGGGTGAGTTTCTCGACACAGGAACACTCATTGTCCAGCCCGGAAGTTACGACGGAGGAACGCTAGACGATCGGGTGGGAGCACTTGAGGCATACATACCTATTGACTTTGCGCCCGATGCCGAGAACTACGCCGATGCAGCTATCGCTAGTGTTGATGCCGATGTCGAAGCATCCGCTGGCGAACAGTTTTATGAAGGAGGTAACTACTGGATTGAAGGGTGGACCGAGGTCTCCAAAGGAGATATCGTACGAAAATCCGGGTGCACGACCGGAGTCACCGCCGGCGAGGTCATTCACACCAATGTCTCTGTTGTGGTCTGGTACGGGGACCAATCGGCTTACTTCGTGGACCAGATTGTGGTAACTCAAGACAATTGGTCCTTCGCAGCGCCGGGCGATTCAGGCTCTGCCGTGGATAAAGATGGAGAGTTCGTGGGGCTGGTTTTTGCCGGCTCCGAACGCAGCGCGGTCATCAGCAAGGCCGGGCACATTATTGATGGGCTTGGTATCGCCGTGGAGCCTCTGGAAGGTCAGTATAGCCTCACCATAGCCAGCACCCCCGGCGGTTCGGCAACCGAGCCCGGCGAGGGGATGTCCCTCCACGATGCCGGGGAAGTGGTTGCCCTGTTTGCTCAGCCTGACGAGCACTGGCACTTCGTGGAATGGACTGGCGACGTCGAAACCATCGCCAATGTTACTGCTGCCCAGACCACCATCACCATGTACGATTCCTACTCCATCACCGCTAGTTTTGAAATAGACGAAGGCTGGTGCAGCCTGACCACCTCCAGCACCGAAGGCGGCTCAGTAACCGAACCCGGTGAGGGGACTCATGTCTATGAAGCTAACACGCCGGTCAACCTTGCTGCTCAAGCCGACGAACACTACCGCTTTGTGGACTGGACTGGCGACGTAGATGCCATCGGCAATCCCCAGGCTGCCTCGACCAATATCACCATGCACGATTCCTACTCCATCACCGCCAACTTCGAATTGGACGCAGGCTGGAATAGCCTCACCATCTCCAGCACCTCTGGCGGTTCGGTAACCAAACCCGGCGAAGGCACTTTCGTGTATCAAGGTGGCAATATCGTCGATCTCATCGCTCAACCTGACGAAGGCTACGAGTTTGTCAAGTGGACTGGTGATGTAGATGCCATCGCCGATGTCAACGCCGCCCAGACCACCATCACCATGAATAGCTCCTCTTCCATTACTGCCAATTTTGAGTCTTGGCATCCCGAACCCGTGGCGCTGTTGTTGGTGTCCAGCACCTCCGGCGGTTCGGCAACCAGCCCCGGTGAAGGAACATTCCCGTGTGCTCTGGGCAGCATGGTTATCCTTATGGCTGAGGCAAGTAGTGGTTACCAGTTTGACCACTGGTCAGGCGATGTAGACACCATTGCTGATGCTAATAATGCCACTACCACCATCACTATGGACAGCTCTTACTCCGTCAGGGCCGATTTTCAGGGGACTTCCTCACCGTGCTGTACCGTCGCTGCAGCCTACGGCACGCCTATGGCCAGTGAAATAACAGGTCTCCGTCAGTTTAGAGATGAGTATCTGCTCACCAACCCGGTGGGTAGAATCCTGGTAGACTTCTATTACGGGGTCAGCCCGCCCGTAGCCGAGTTCATAACTGAGCATCCCAGCCTGAAGCCAATAGTGAGGGCTGGACTGCTGCCCGCTGTGGCCATGAGCACCGTAGCCGTCAACACTACTATGCCCGATAAGATAGCCATAATAGACTTGTTGGCGCTGGTTTCAGTGGTGGCACTGGCGACATGGGCAACGAGGTGGCGGAGCAGAGGTTCAGAGCATACCTGAGGGTAGAATGGCACATTGGCCTGCTGTAATATCTCCACGATTCTGTGGCAGTGCTCTCGCGACATAAAAACCCTCTTTTTTCCTCTGAGACTGTTTAATTATCGTCACCCTGCCCCTGAATAAAACGAAGGGCAAGGGTTCGCTGTCCTGGGTGTTTTATAGGGAGGAGGGGATTTACTTCCCATCAGAAGGAGACGGCACACGAGATGCCACCCTACGACTGAGCGAGATTCTTCGGTCGCCCAAGGCAACTTCAGAATGATAGAGCAAAGGGCTGAGAATAACACATCTATCCTGTCATTGCGAGACTGACTTTAGGCAGCCGAAGCAATTCCAGAGATTGCTACGTACCTTTCGGGTGCTCGCAATGACGAAATGAAGGAATGTAGTTGGCGGGTTTTCTTCACCCTCACCTTGATCCTCTCCCGTCAAGGGAGAGTATTGGCGCTTTTAAGAAAGTCCATTTTCTGCTATAATCGAGAGCCAAGCAATGAGTTACTTTCTGGGCGTAGATATTGGCTCTGTCAATGCTAAGCTGGCGCTCATAGACGAGAACGGCGGGGTCGTTGAGTTTGATACCGAAAAGGTAATCTCCAGCCCCAGGGCCGCAGTCAGTTCACTTATCGCCAGACTGGGCGAGAGACACAAGCTGGAAGAGATTGTCGCCGCCGGCGTATCCGGCTCCGGCAGGGCTGTTATCCCCAAAGAGCTTGGCTGGACGGAATACAGTAGCTCACTGGCGATTGCCTCCGGGCTGCTCCACCGTTACCTCGACGTTAAAACCATCATACAAATCGGCGGCCAGAGCACCCTGGTTGTAGAGCTGGAAGATGGCTTGAAGAAGCCGTGGAAGGTAGAATCCAACCCCCTCTGCGCTGCGGGCACGGGAAGATTTCTGGAGCAACAGGCATACAGGCTTGGCATCAGCATGGAGGACTTCGCCAGCCTGGCCCTGAAATGTAAAGGCACTCCACCCAGGATAGCCGCCCGGTGCAGCGTCTTTGCCAAGACCGACCTCATCCACCTACAACAGAAGGGAGCCCCGCTGGACGCCATGCTCTACGCACTCTGCGAAAGCGTGGCCCGGATGGTCGCCTCTTTGAAGAAAGGGACTCTCCAGGAGCCGGTCTATTTTGTGGGCGGCGTTGCCGCCAATCCCGCCGTGGCAAAATCCCTCAACGACATGATTTCCGCCAGGAACGGGCATCCCGTCGAGGTAATCATTCCCCAAGACTACCTTCATATGGAGTCCCTGGGTTCGGCATTACTTTCCATAGGAAAAACTTCCCAGGGCGTTACGCTGTCAGGAACTGACGCCAAGCAGCGCCATTTTGAAATGCCCAGGCTGGAAATTGTCGCCGTTCAGGACGGTAAGGACAGTCAGAGGATAGAAGAACAATGTGTTGGCTACCTCGGGGTTGACGTTGGCTCCACCAGCACCAAGGCTGTGATAATGGATGAATCGGGCACACGATTGCTGGGAAAAAACTACCTGATGACTGCGGGAAGGCCGGTTGAGGCTGTCAGGCAGGTCTTCAGGAACTTGCTTCGGGAGGGCGCAGACAAGGTCAAGATAGCTGGTGCTGGTGTTACCGGCTCGGGTAGATATCTGGTGGGTGGCTTCACCGGGGCAGACCTGATTAAGAACGAGATAACGGCACAGACCAGAGCTGCCGCCGAGATGGACCCTGAAGCAGACATTATCGAGATTGGCGGACAGGACTCCAAGCTGGTCATCAAGAGAAACGGTGTTGTCGTGGACTATCACATGAACAAAGCCTGTGCCGCGGGGACAGGAAGCTTCATTGACGAGCTGGCCGAGATGCTCGACGTTTCCGTGACCAACGGTGAGTTTGCTGATTTGGCATTTGCTGCCCCCTATACCATTGAGCTAGGGACGAGATGTGCTTCCTTTATGGGTCAGGCGGTGGCCTCGGCACAGCAGGAAGGCGTGCCCCTGGAAATAATCACGGCCAGTCTGGCTAACTCCATAGCCAAGAACTATTTCTCCAAGGTGCTGGAACACAGAAAACTGGGCGACAAGGTTATCCTCACTGGTGCGGTATTCTACAACAGGGCCGTAGTCTCTGCCTTCCACCAGCAGCTTGAAGGTAAAACATTGATTGTGCCGGAGCACAAAGAGGTCAGCGGCGCCATAGGTGCAGCCCTCCTGGCAAGAGAGGCCATGGTCGGCCAGGAATCGAAGTTCAAGGGCTTTCAGGAGGTTGTGGATAGAGAGTGTAAGCTTACTACATTCGTGTGCAAAGGGTGCGACAACAACTGCACCATTACCCGGATGGAGATGCTTGGTGAAGAGCCTAGCTATTATGGCAGCAGGTGCGACAAGTACGACGCCATAGCCAGCCATGCCAAGAAAGAGACCTTCTTCGATAAGCGGGAACAATTGCTCTTCCGAGAGTACAAGAAGGATTCCGGCACGGGGCCTTCGGTGGGCATTCCCAGAGGGCTCCTGGTATATGATTATGCTCCACTGCTCATCGGTTTTCTCAATGCCCTCGACGCCAGGGTTGTCCTTTCCAGCCAGACCAACAGCGCAATCGTGGACCAGGCCATTGAGTTAAGCTACACCGACAGTTGTTTTCCCATGAAGCTTCTCCATGGGCACGCGGCAATGCTTAAGGATGCGGATTACATCCTCTACCCCAGCGCCATTCGCCTGGGTAGAAAAGATGGGGATGAGAACCAAAAATACTCCTGTCCCTTAGTCCAGGCCTCCCCGTTCATAATTCGCCAGACGGTCAACCTGGGAGATCGGATACTGATACCCATACTTGACTTCAGTCAAGGCGATGCCGATGTGATAAAGAACTTCGCGGATGTCGCCGTAAAGATGGGGTTCAGCAGAAGGAAAGGCAAGAAGGCTGCCTTAGCAGGCCTTGAATCTCAGCAGAGGTTCGAGGCTGACCAGGCAGCGCTGGGCAGGGAACTATTGGAGCAACTGCGCCAAAGCGACCAGTTGGGCGTGGTCCTCTTCGCCAGGTCTTATATGTCGCAGGATGCCGGGGCCAATCTGGGCATAGCGGAGAAGCTCGCTCAGCTTGGGGTGGTGCCTATACCACTGGACTTTTTGCCTCTGGAGTCGGTGAATGCCAAGGATTACTCCGACCGTCCTTACTGGTTCTATGAGAACAAATATATAGCCGGCGCTGCTATAACTGTCTCAGACCCGCAGCTTTATGGGTTGTGGCTGACAAACTTTGGATGCGGCCCGAACTCCTTCATAATCCACATTGTAGAGGATATCATGGGGGGCAAGCCTCTGGGGCAGTTGGAAATAGACGAGCATGCCGCTGAGGCTGGCATCGTTACCCGCCTCGAAGCCTTCGTCGACACCATTCAAGGATTTGCCAATTCTGCCGAGAAGCATGAAGCGCCACATAAAGAAGATATCTATCGGAGAGCATTTCCACCCGTCATTGATATTAAGAAGACCTTTATTATTCCCAGGATGGCGCCGCACATTGAGCTTATAGCTGCACTTCTAGAGGGCAGCGGCTTCAGAGCAGTCGTGCTTCCTGAGGCCAATGAACGCAATCTATTCTATGCCGATAAGGTAACGTCGGGTGTGGAATGTTTGCCCTATCGGGTAACCCTGGGCGACTTTCTGAGGTTCTATTACGAAAATGGCACTGACTTGAAAAACGTCGAAGCAGTTATGGCCGGGGCATACGGCCCTTGCCGCTTTGGAAAATACGCCCTGGAACAAATCAAGATACTTAAAGATGTGGGCATTGACCTTCCAATACGGACCACTGTGTCGAACAATGCTTATCGGGATACAGATATTAGCCCTCGTTTTGCCCGCCTCGCCTGGAAGGGCAGCGTCGCTATTGACTATCTCCAAAGATTGCTCTGGCGCACTCGCCCTTATGAAAAGCGGCCACGCTCGGCAGACGAACTGTTCGACGAATATCTCGGCAGAATTGTCGGTCGTGTCCGTAAGAAGGAAAGTTTCGATGATATCCTGCGCCAGGTAACTTCTGATTTCAGGTCTCTCATTGACCCGGAACTGCCCCGCAAGCCGTTGGTGGGCATTAATGGCGAAATCTTTCTGCGCTCCAACAGATTTAGCAACCAGGATCTGGTCAAGGAGTGCGAAAGGGCTGGGCTGGAGGTCGTCGTTTCTTCCATAGGGGAATGGATAAATTACATCTTCTACCGGCATGTTGAGGATGCTGTCAGGGACCGCAAATTCCTGAAGGCACTGATTAGCTACGTGATAAAGCGTGTCTGGGAACATGATGAGCACACGGTAGTCAAACATTTCCAGAACCTGGTTGATGTGAGAGAGCCCTCAACGGAAGAGGTACTGAGATTGACAAGCCAGTGGCTTTCCCCAAAATGCGGAAGCGAGGCAGTTCTCAGTATAGGTGGTGGAGTCGAATGGATGGAGAATCCTAAGTTTGCTGGTGTGATATCGGTAATGCCCCATGGCTGTATGCCCGGTGGAATTGTGGCTGCGATGTCAGAGAAGTTCAGTGCCTTGTATCGCAAGCCCTGGATCAATCTCACCTATGACGGCTTTGCGGAAAGTACCAACCTCACGAGAATCAATAATTTTGCTGAGGTCATCAGATTTTGCAGCCAGGAAGGAAAGAAGGGCGCTTAGTAGTTGCCTTATAACCCTATAACACATTACTTGAGTTGAATGCATATTTATCCTTTTCAGAGTCCGGTTTAACCCCCTTCACAATAGTAATAACCGAGTTATATTTTTAAGTTTTTCGGCTAGATTTTTTGTGACTTAAATCGCAGGGTGTTTTAATCTTTTGAAAATGATATACTAAGAGGACTATGGCTCAATCTTATGTGCGCCTATTATTACGGGGTGTCGTGGAGCCTTTGTTGCTCTTTATTATAGGCGAATTACCCATACATGGCTATGAGATTGCCAGAGAACTGGAGCGGAGGAGCGAAGGCTACTTTGATCTTACAGCAAGCACCCTTTACTCCGCATTACGCCGTTTGGAGAGAAGAGGCCTTGTGTCAAGCTCGTGGCAGTACATTGCTAAGCAAAAGCGCCGATATTATGAGTTGACGGAGAAAGGTCGTCAGATTCTGGCTGAAGAATTAGCTCAATGGGAGAAGTTTCTTGGTGCTACCGACAGAGTTATAGACAGCCAGTGAAGTGGAAATTCAAATCTTAGGGGCCCATCAGCTCGAGTTAAAAGGGGCACGGTTAACCTCTCTATTGATTGATGGTACTTTGGTTGTGGATGCTGGTGGACTTACCTCTGCCCTTTCTCTGCCCGAACAAAAAAAGATAAAAACCGTTTTGCTTACCCATCACCACTTCGACCATACTCGGGATCTAGTTACTCTGGCAGCCAGCGCTGCTTACTATTGGCGAGGGCAACTAGTAGTTTACGCTCTGCGCTACACGCTTGATATTGTTACTAACTGCCTTCTTGATGGCAAGATGTATGCCAATTTTCTGGAATATCCCAGTAAGGAAAAACCGACTCTCATACTTGAGGCTATTGAGCCTCATAGCAGAAAAACCATTGCTGGTTATGATATTTTAGCAGTGCCGGTAAAACATTCCGTACCTGCTGTTGGCTATCAAATCACCTCTTCGGCTGGTAAAAGCTTGTTTTACACCGGCGATACCACAGTGGGAATATCTGATTGCTGGCAGCATATTTCTCCCCAGTTGCTTATTACTGAAGTTGCCGGACCTAATAAGTATGGAGATTGGCTCAAGAAAGCTGGTCATCTTTGTGCCGGGTTTCTAAGAGAGGAGCTCATGCAGTTTCGCCAACTTAAAGGATATTTACCTCGCGTCATTGTTATCCATATCGGGAATCCCTTTGAGCAGGAGATTAAGGAAGAAGTAGCTCAAGTGGCTCAGGAACTAGAAGCAGATATAAGCCTGGGTTATGAAGATATGAAGGTCACCTTGTAAGCACCTATAGCATCTACTGCTATTCTTTCCTATAGGCAAGTATTTATGGCTTGAGCCTCAAGGCTGACGCCATGGCAAGAGTTGCTATGGCGTCAGCCTTTTTCTTCAGGCTACCTTGGGCAGTTCAAGCTGGGCCTTCCTTACTTCTTCCTCAGGATAAGCATAATCCTGAAGTTTACCCGATAGGTAGGCATCATAGGCAGCCAGGTCGAAATGCCCATGTCCGCTATGGGCGATAAGGATGGTCTTTGACACACCCTCTTTTTTGCACTTAAGTGCTTCATCAATAGCTACTTTGACGTTATGGCATGGCTCAGGACCGCTGATAATGCCCTCGGTGCGGGCAAACTGTACTCCGGCGGCAAAGGCGGCAGTTTGAGGTACAGCTACGGCTTCAACCAAGCCCAGTTTGTGGAGGTGACATATAGTAGGTGCCATCCCATGATAGCGCAGTCCACCGGCATGAATTGGTGGCGGCACAAAGCCATGCCCCAGGGTGTACATTTTGATCAGGGGCGTCATCCCGACCATGTCACCAAAATCATAGGCATAAAGTCCTTTGGTCACACTGGGGCAGCTTTCCGGCTCACAACAGATGATGCGCATGTCTGGCTTCTTGCCGCTAATCTTATCCCGAATCCAGGGGAAGAATTGCCCGGCGAAGTTTGAGCCACCACCGATGCAGCCGACGATAATATCAGGGTAAGCGTCTGCCATCTCCATTTGCTTCCGGCATTCCTCCCCGACTATGGTCTGATGAAGCAGGACATGGTTAAGCACGCTGCCAATCGAATACCTATAGTCTGGACGGCTTGCCATGTACTCTATTGCCTCGCTAATAGCCAGACCTAAGCTGCCAGGACAATCAGGCCATTTTTCTAGCATAGCTTGCCCTGACTTGGTCTCTGTACTGGGGCTGGGGACACAGTTGCCCCCCCAGGTCTCCATGGCGATGCGGCGATAGGGCTTTTGGTCATAGCTAATCCTGACCATAAACACCTTGATCTCTAGACCGAAGAATGCCCCCGCCAAACTCAGGGCGCTGCCCCACTGCCCGGCACCGGTCTCAGTACTTAAGCCTTTGAGTCCTTGTTTCTTGGCATAGTATGCCTGAGCCGTCGCTGTATTGGGCTTGTGGCTACCAGCCTGGTTTGTCCCTTCATACTTGTAGAAAATCTTGGCTGGCGTATCCAGGGCTTTCTCCAGCCGATACGCCCGGTGCAACACCGTTGGTCTCCAGGTACGGTAGACCGCTTGCAGTTCCTCAGGGATTTCAATCCAGCGGTCTTTCCTGTTGAGTTCCTGCTCGGCACACACCCTGGAGAATAGCCCGGCTGCATCATCTACAGTTGCCGGCTTTCCCGTTCCCGGGTGCAGCACGTGTGGCATATCCCCGGGCATATCGGCCATAATGTTGTACCAATGAGTGGGCATATCCTTTTGGTCAAGAAAATACATTCCTTTCTCCATTTTGTTCTCCTTTCTATCTCATATTGGGGCTGACTCCTTTAAGAATAGCTAGCGCATGTTCACCTCCTAGTTTTTTTCTACCATTCTATTGACCAAAGCCTCTCGTAAGCTTGACGCAAAGGCTTTGAGAGAAGAGAAGGTGGTATCCTCCTCCATCAACTGTATGATGCGGCTGCCCACAATGACCCCATCGGCTATCTTGGCAATTCTTCGGGCTTGCTCGGGAGTGGAGACTCCAAAGCCAACGCAAAGAGGCTTCTCAGTCTTTTCTCTCACTCTGGCTACGAAGCCTTCCAGTTCCTCGGGGAGTTTATCCCTGGCGCCAGTGACGCCGGTCAGGGAAACTAAGTAGATAAAGCCGCTTGACCTGCCGGCCACTAGCCTGATGCGTTCTTCAGTGCTAGCTGGGCTGAGAAGATAAATAATGTCGAGCCCGTGCCTTTTAGTTGATTGTTCCAGGTCCTGTCCTTCCTCGGGTGGCAGGTCAGGTATAATCAACCCATCAATCCCCACCTCGGTGCACTTCGAGCAGAATTGCTCCAAGCCGAACTTCAGCACGGGGTTGTAGTAAGTCATAAACACCAGAGGAATTTCCACTTGCCGTCTTAGCTCTTGAGCCACCTCCAAGCAGACCTTGGGGGTAACCCCTTGCCTGAGCGCTTCATAGCTTGCTCGCTGGATGGTGGCACCGTCAGCCAGGGGATCGGAGAAGGGGATGCCTAACTCGATGATGTCACATCCACTGCTGGCGAGAAGAGGCACCACTTTCAAGGTTGTTTCAACACTGGGATAACCTACTGTGATGTAAGGAATGAGGGCGGTATGGTTTGCTCGGGCGAAAACAGAGGCAATGCGGCTCAAAGCTTCACCCCCAGTGCCTTGACTACAATGTCCATGTCCTTATCGCCGTGTCCACTCAAGTTGACTACAATAATCTGCTCCTTATCCAAGGAGCCTGCTATCTTGGCGGCGTGGGATATGGCGTGGGCTGGTTCAAGTGCTGGAATAATGCCTTCGGTCCGGCAGAGAAGCTGGAAGGCCTCCAGCGTATCCTTATCATCCACTGCGACATAGGTGGCACGTCCAATACTCTTGTAGTAACTATGTTCAGGCCCTACGCCAGGATAATCCAGCCCGGCAGAAATGCTGTGGGTCCCTAGAATCTGCCCGGCATCGTCCTGAAGGACATAGGATTTCGTCCCATGCAAAACCCCTACTGTACCGGCAACCAGGGAGGCAGCGTGTTTCCCTGTCCTGATTCCTCTTCCTGCCGCTTCTACTCCGATAAACTTGACGTCTTTATCGTTCACAAAGGGGTGGAAAATCCCGATAGCATTGCTCCCTCCGCCCACACAGGCGATGACATAGTCGGGCAAACGACTGCACTTAGCTAAAATCTGCTCCCTGGTTTCTTTGCCTATGATCGATTGAAAATCGCGCACCATTACCGGATAGGGATGAGGACCTACTACCGAGCCCAGAAGGTAATAGGTATCTCTAACGTTAGTTACCCAATCTCTAATAGCTTCATTGATGGCGTCTTTCAATGTTCTGGTACCTGAGGAAACAGGGCGCACCTCTGCACCTAGCAGCTTCATACGGAAGACGTTGATCGCTTGACGCTGCACGTCTTCCTCACCCATATAGACAATACAATCCAGCCCCAATTTGGCACATATGGTGGCAGCAGCTACCCCATGCTGGCCAGCGCCAGTCTCAGCGATAATCCTTTGTTTTTTCATCCTCCTGGCGAGGAGGCCCTGCCCGAGAGCATTGTTTATCTTGTGGGCTCCGGTATGAAGGAGGTCCTCCCTTTTGAGGAAGATTTGTGCCCCCCTGCAATGCCTAGTGAGCCTTTCCGCGAAATAAAGTGGTGTTGGCCTTCCCGAATAGTCGTGGGACAGGGAATCGAATTCAGCCCAGAAGGATTGATCACGCTTTGCCTCTTCGTAAGCTGTTTCCAGTTCGTCTAAAGCCGGCATAAGAATTTCGGGTACAAACTTACCGCCGAACTGGTCGAAATAGCCACGGGAATCAGGTAGCTGCTTATCTTTTCTCATCGGCTTTCCTTACTGCTTCAACGAATGCTTTTATTTTAGCTATATCCTTGACTCCTCCCGTCTCTACTCCGGAGGAGACATCCACTCCCCAGGGTGCCACTCTCTCGATTAGCCTGGCTACATTCTTCGGGGCGAGCCCCCCGGCAATAATGACCGAAAACCTCTTAGTTACCCGCTGAGCTAGGTTCCAGTTGAAGCTTTCTCCTGTTCCGCCATATTTGCCTTCAACCCGGGAGTCAAGAAGGGTGATAAAGCCTTGTGCGGGAAGTAATTTGCCTCCGGCAGATAACTCAGCGTAGAGCTCCTCGGGGGATTGCTGGTCTATTCGAATTGCCTTGATAACTGGTCTAACAACCTCACAGCAATACTCCCAGGATTCATCGCCACTTAGCTGGACCCAATCTAAAGCGCAGAAATCGGCGAGCTCATTTACCTGGGAACTCGGTGCATTGACAAAGACGCCGACCACTTTTGTAGTATTGCTGCTTTTTTTGATGGCACTGGCTATCTCACAGGCCTTGGCAGGACTTACCTGTCGTTGACTGGGAGCGAAGACTAACCCGATAAAATCAGCACCGGCCTCAACCGCTGCTAGAGCAGGGGCCTTATCTCTAATCCCGCAAATCTTGACACGAGTCATAACAGACTAAACTCCAAATTCTAATATCTAAACTCTAAACAAATTCAAAATCTAAATATCCCAAATTCAAAACCTTCTTGTTTCGGTCATTAGGGTTTTGGGCTTTGATATTGTTTAGCATTTCGTATTTAGTGCTTAGGATTTTCCCTCATTACTTAAATCCGAAATTCTAACTCATTCTCCTATCAATTCCTTCATCTTAGCCCGGACATCACCGGCGGTAACCAGAGCTTCGCCAACAAGTACAGCATCAACTCCCCATTTCCCGAGCTTTTCAATATCTCTTTTGCTTTTAATACCGCTTTCGCTAACTACGATTTTCTCTTTGGGGACAAGCGGTCGTAAACGGCGGGTGGTATTGATATCAACGACAAAGGTATTGAGGTCGCGATTATTAATTCCGATGATTTCCGATTCGCTGAGAACTGCTCTTTCCACCTCACCTTCATTGTGCACTTCAACCAGGCACCTTAAACCAAGGCTGTGACTCAGCGAGACGAGTTTCTTAAGCTGTCTCTGGCTTAGAATGGCTGCGATTAACAATAAAGCATCAGCGCCATAGGCCCGAGACTCATATACTTGATAAGGGTCGAAGATGAAATCCTTTCTCAGCAATGGAAGCCCAACCACTTCTTTGATTGCTGCCAGATACTCATTGTTGCCCATAAAATAGTTTGCCTCAGTTAGCACTGAGATGGCAGCAGCGCCACCTTCAGCATAGGTTCGGGCCAATTCGGTGGGGTTGAAGTTGGGACTTAGCATCCCCTGTGATGGGGAGGCTTGCTTCACCTCGGCAATGAGTCGGAGGTGGTCACCACTGAGAGCCAGGGCGAGGTCCAGCGCCGGCTTCTGCCGGGCAATGCGCTTTTGCAGATAAGTCATGGGCGCTACCTTCTTTCTTTGCTCAACCTCTTCCCTTTTTTGGGCGATAATTTTATCTAACATTTCCTTTTCCCAGCTTCTAGTAATCAGTTACCAGCTAAACGCCGAATGCTGGCTACTCCTTATTTAGGCTGTGGCTGAGCTTGATTAGCTCGTCGAGTTTAGCCAGAGCTTGTCCACTGTCGAGCGTCTTCTCGGCAATGGAGGCACCTTCTTTGAGGTCTGAGGCTTGGTTGCCAGCCACCAGCGCCGCAGCAGCATTCATGATAACTATGTTCCGCCTGGCTCCCACCTCTCCGCTTAATATGCCGCGCAGTATCTTAGCATTTTGCCTGGCTGTTCCTCCCTTAATTTGGGTCATGCTTGCCTTCATAAACCCAAAATCATCAGGAGAAACTTCATAAGGTGGCAATACTCTATGTTGATTGACATCCCACACCAGAGATTTCCTACTGATTGAAATTTCATCCATGCCATCTACGCCATGTACCACCAGGGAATGTTCTGTGTCCAGGCGGTGGAGAACGAAGGCAATCTTCTCTCCCAGTTCCTTAGAGGGAACACCGATGACCTGAAACTTGGCTTTGGCAGGGTTAGTAAGGGGGCCGAGAATATTAAACACAGTACGAATTCCGATTTCGCGTCGGGGGGCAGTGGCATATTTCATCGCCGGGTGGAAGACGGGAGCAAACATAAAACCGATGCCCACTGTCTCCAGACATTGAGCGACAGCCTCAGCCTCAAGCTCAATCCTTACCCCCAGCGCCTCTAGGACATCGGCGCTACCGCAGTGGCTGGACATTGCCCGGTTACCATGCTTAGCCACTTTGAGTCCTGCGCCAGCGACAATGAAGGCGGCTGTTGTGGAGATATTAAAGCTGCAAAAACCATCGCCCCCTGTCCCGCAGGTATCTACCACCGGTGGGGTGACCTGGACCGGTGTTGCCTTAGCCTGCATGACGCTGGCTAAGCCAGCAATCTCGTCTACTGTCTCTCCTTTAATACGCAGGGCGGTGATAAAAGCGGCAAACTGGGCTGGCGTTGCCTCGCCAATCATTATCTCCTCCATTACGGCTGCCCCCTGCTCAAAGGTCAGCGAGCGACCATTGACCACAGTTTCAATGGCTTCCTTAATCACTGCTCTCAACCTCTTTAACTGGAATGGTCTTGAGGGGACCTATTTCCCACTTAGCGTTACCTACTTTATCAATACTTACTTCTCGACTTGATTCAAAGACCTGGTCATATATATCTTTGTAATAAGCTACTAAGGCCATCCGATTGTTCTCATGCTTTAGGGAGAAATTCTTTCTCTCAGTCTTTCCTCCAGCTGCAAGGGTAACAAAGTTCCTCCAAGGTAGACGCCCCCTCTCAGGATGCTGAATGAAAGAATGCACATCGATGGCTGGGCCAACTCCTATATTGTGGAGTATACACGACAGTCCATGAGATGTATCCTCTGATAAAGCAGCATTTGCTTCTAATGTTTGGCGAGCTATATCTGTTCTGGCTATGTCCCTCCGAATATCTATTACAGGGCGGACTGCATCATACCTTTGCTCCTTCATTTCCTCGGCCATTTTCATGCTGGCATTTGCCTGTCTAAATGCTACCAAGGCGTAGAAGCCTGTAACCACGACCAGGCCGAGCACAAGAAATATTTGTGCCCAGTCCGATGGCCCTATCCTGTGCAAGACCAAGCTATAGAGCAAATAAGCCAAGAAGAGGAGACCAAGAGGCAACGCAAATTTAAATGCTCGTGGGCGAAGAAAACCTTCTTTGATAAACCCTTTTAGCGCAATCGCGCAAAGCACCAATGCATATACAATGATCACTATTAACACAATGTCAAAAATAAGTTCCGGAGTCATCATCTTTTTATCTCCGAGTTACTGCTTTCTGCGTGAAACAACTCTAGAAAATTCCTGAGCAAATCCTTCCCCACCTCAGTCATAATTGACTCAGGGCAAAACCGGACGCATAAAAGCATACTGGTCAGCCTCTGCCTGGTCAATAGCAGCGAGCAATGCTTGAGCTTTTGCCAGGCTTTCCTGGTATTCGCGCTCAGGGATGCTATCGGCGACGATGCCAGCACCCGCCTGGATATAAGCGATGTTATTCTTGATAATAAGGGTACGTATGGCGATAGCAGTATCCAGGTTGCCCGAGAAGTCGAAGTAGCCCACTGCGCCGGCATAGGGTCCCCTTTTCTCTCTTTCCAGTTCAGCAATGATTTCCATAGCCCGAATTTTGGGAGCGCCGGAAACAGTACCGGCGGGAAAGCAAGAGCGGAGAGCATCAAACTGGGAAAGTCCAGCCCTGAGCTTACCCTGAACATGTGATACCAAATGCATAACATGCGAATAGCGTTCTATATCCATAAGCTGGGTTACCTCCACTGTGCCCGGCTCGCTAATTCTCCCGATGTCATTACGCCCCAGGTCAACGAGCATGATATGCTCAGCACGCTCCTTCTCATCGTTCTTGAGTTCCTCTTCCAAAGCCAGGTCTTCAGTGGCATCCTTACCCCGGCGGCGAGTGCCGGCGATGGGGTGATTGGATACTATGCCATCCTCGACTCGCACCAAAAGCTCGGGGGAAGCTCCTACAATATAGAAATCACCTAAGTGGAGGTAGTACATGTAGGGAGAAGGGTTAACAGAGCGCAATGCCCGATATATGGCGAAGGGACTGGCATAAGTAGGTCTTGCCAACCGTTGTGATAAGACAGCCTGAATTATATCGCCGGCATAGATATATTCCTTGGCTTGAGACACTATAGCCTCGAACTCTGCCGGGGAAAAGTTTGATGACACTTCAGACTTATCTGGCGGCGCATTCTTAAGAATCTTAGAATTCATCGGCTGTTCCAACCTGTTCACCAGGTCGTCGATTTTACAAGTTGCCTCCCGATACGCTGCGCCAACATCCCCATCTAGGTGGGCGTGAGAGACAACCTTGATTTTGTGGGTAACATGGTCGAAAACAAGCAAGGTACCTGCCAGCATCAGTACAGACTCGGGGAGTCCTTGAGGGTCCTGGTCGGGACAGGGCAGTCTCTCAAAGTAGCGGGCAACTTCGTAGCTCAAGTAGCCAACCATGCCGCCGTGGAATCTGGGAAGGTTGGCAATAGGCACGGGACGAAATTGAGCTAACTCCTTTTCCACCAAATTCAATGGGTCAACGGGATTCTCATTTCCTGTCCTTAAGACAAGAAGGGGCTCGGTGCCAATGAAGCTATAGCGGGCCAGCCGCTCCCCACCTTCAACACTTTCTAGAAGGAAGGAGTAATTGCCGCGGGCTATCTTGAGGTAAGCAGATACTGGTGTCTCCAGGTCAGCCTGAATGTCACGGCAAACTGGTACCAAATTGCCATACTTCTTCAGTTGGCGAACCTCTTCCAGTGTTGGATAATACATATCACCTCACAATAAAAAACCTCCCGCCAAGGGGCGAGAGGTTTAACCTTCGCGGTGCCACCCTTTTTCGGCCTTTTCGGCCATCTCTTTTCAGGTACAGCCTAATTTGGCGATACCCCGGACTGTGATAACGCTGTCCCTGCGACAAAGCCTACTAAGTGTTAACCTTTCGGTTTGCGGCTCCCAGGTCCATTCCAGCCTCGCGCAAGTATCGGCTCACACCTTCCCCGACTCTCTGAACTCCGCCTTAAGCTGTACTAGTCCTGTTCTCAGCCTTTTCCCATATTTAATTATTTAAAATATAAACCTTGTCCTTTAGTTTGTCAACAAAGTGATTTAAATGGGGCCTAATTTGCTAAATTTTGCAAGTAAAAAGTGGGCCTAAGTGTACAATAGACAGAACTTTTAGCGTGGAATTCGCCCTTTCGTCAGTTAATCATTGAAACGGTTGCACATTTCAGGCTTTTGTGTCGTGGTTCATGTGATCTACGATCATCCGACTAGACTTACAGCCCTCAGTGGCTTCTATGATTAACTGAACGTAGGGCTCGCACCCAGATGTGACAGAACTTGCTTTCACAGACTGAACAGGTATTGAAGCAGGCTGGCAAAAAGGCCTGCCAATAGGCCTGCCACAATTGCCAGGAAAATCCAGACTCTAGGCGTTGTGTGAAAGGTATAGAGGGCGTGATATGGCTCCGAGCTGGCTGAAGAAAGGTTTGTGGGCACGGTAATTAATGTATCTCCCGTGTATCCAAGAAATTTGCCGCCTATTTCCAAACTAATCTTGCCACTAGTCTGCAGGGGTGGAAGAATAACTTGCCCAGAGGTAACTTGGGCATTAGCAAATCTGACGAACCATGTAATGGTCACGCTTTGAGCGGGTGGTCCTATTCTCGTTACCTCCAATAGAAACCTTGGCTTCTGGGCCTGCCAATATGGCCAAAAGTCCCGTGTAAAGCGACGCCATCGAGATAGCGGCTTCACTATTAACTGGTATCCATCCAAGTCTACAGGCTTACCTCCAGCCATATTGACCTAATCTCCCTTGAGCTAACTTAAACTATGACCTCTGATTGTCATTTTACTCTGGCACCCTTTCAACGGCAAGGTCAAGAAATATTTGATCACGTAACACTGGCAAATCGGCCAAGCCGGACTTGAATAAACAATTTGGACAATTGTGTGGGTGTCGAGAGGAATAATGAGTGTTTTATATAGCCCCAAACTTGAATCTCTACAATGTGGCCTCCATTGTCAGTCCGCTTCCCACCTATACCCAAAGTTTTCGCTTGGCAGCACGAGGGAATTCTTTAGTTCGCTACCGCCAGGCATATTGGACAACATCATCAACTGCATTCTCACTGCGGCGGATATGCCGGCTAAACACGTCTTGGTTTTTATCCAGTTCTGAGGGCTGAACACTCTGTTAGAGGGCTGCGGCTCATTAGCTGCGGTCTCCAGAGCGAAATTGAGACTCGTCGCGGCTATATTAACTACACGGTCAATGGTGCGATACCTCTGAGCATTCTTATATGTGGCACTAGGCTTAGGTACCCTATCAGATTGATTGCTGGCAATCGAATAGATCTGGGATATGGCGTACAACTGATGAAAAGGTGCGTAAGCCTTCATTGCTAACAAGGATTCGTTCAACCCCCATGGGTTTTGAGGAACCCATCCGCTGTAGATCTCTTGCATCCAGAAGTTAAGCGCCTGTAAGTCCTCAGGTTCATATTCTCTCTTAAACAACTGCTCAAAGAACTTGTCGAATATCTTGGTCTCACTGTAGGCATTGTTTGGTCTCTGGGAGTGCCAAGATACGAGATACTTGCCCACGTCTACTAAGTCTATGACGTATTTCCTGTCCTTCTCAGCCGGTGCTTCTTCTCCTCGCTTGGTGATAAAGTAACCCTGTGGATACTTTTGTTCAAAGGCCCGCTTTAGGTTCAAAACTCTCTTGTCATTACTTCTCAAGTCTCTCGGCTTAACAGCTGTCTGGAAGTTTGTTGCGACGCTGATTCTGTCGGCTCGCTCTCTTTGGGGTATCTCATAAAACCTGAACATTATGTACGTATCATCCAGCTCCTTTACCTTTTCACTGCAAACTAAGATTGTATTCAACGACTGACAACCGTTCACTACATTCAACCCACGCAGCAAGAGATTACCATCGTTGAGCTCCATCTTATTGCATATCGCCGTTATTCCATTGTGATAGAAAAAGAAGTCTTTGTGTCTGTCACTATAGATCGTCGACTTCATGGCCTTGTTTACTCTGTTGTTTAAGCCAAGGGATTGTCTTACGTTCTTCTGGAACAGTGTCCCATCCTTGATTCCAGGAAACCTAATGCAATCTCTCAAGGGTATCGCAGCAATAGCCACCTTCGTTTCGGCTAACCCCATCATCATGTATTTACCGCTTTCAAGGGTTAGGTTGTAGTTGATAATTGGACTCTCTCTTTCTAGTGCTAGGTCGTATCTCCTTTTCAACTCCTCTTTGTCAACGATGTGGATTGATGCGGGTAGCTCCTCATCAGCGACCAACTGTTCCTGAAAGCTCTTTACATCCTCCTTAGCTGGAGCCGTTAGCTCGCCTGTAGTGATTAACTCAAAAGCTGCCTCATACTCGTCGTCGAGAGCTGTCGCTACTTCAGACAGCCTCCTTTTCAATTTCTCGTTCCCTGTTTCCTGCAATCTCACAATATTTTTCAATTGTACCCACGAAGAAAGAACCTCCCGTAAAGGTTCAGAGTCCACACGGTTCTCACCGATGAATTTACCCTGAATAATGTAAACGACGGAGTTGTTCTCGTCTATGACTGCGGCGTCGATCTGTTTGTCATCAGGGCCGTCCGTCACCTCGTACTTGGTTTGATTCGGATCTCTCAGGTGAATATTTCTAAGGTACCACGCGACAAATCTTTGGCCATCATTAGTGAAGTTCTGCTGGTAGTAGTCTTGTGCTATGTCCTCCTTGATTTTCTCGTACATTTCACCACCTCCATCACGTTGCCAATAACCGAGTCTTCTTTCTGGCTAATTCTAACACCTGGGTAGGTTACCATCAAGAGAAAATTGCTATCAGCTACCACAGGGTTTTGACACCAGTTCTATCAAAACTTGGTAGCCCACCAAAGAGATTCTATAGTCAGTTATACCTTTAGTCAATATGGTTAAAGAAGGCGAAGAAGGGAGGTATTTCCCGGGTTGAACACAACGCCCTTTTGTTGGTGCCCATGAAGTCGTTTAATAATAGAACTATTGGGGTAATGTTCTCGTTTGCGCAGTGTAGCCTTGCCTCTCATTAGCGAGTCATAACTTTTGGATCCTATCAGCGACTTCCTCCATTGCTTGGTGAAACTTTGCCCTTGGGCGTTTATTATAGATGAGATCGGTAGGTATCCACTCCCTACGGGATGGAGGATGAACTCTCCAGCCTACTATTATAGGCAGCACGATTTTGTCTTCCCTACAAAAATAGTTGTGCTCATGCATATACTTTGCCTCGTTCAATTGACCTTCAGCAAGAGGATTTGAAGTCACAAGAATCAAAATGAACTTGCTATGGTTCATCCAGTTGTAGATAGTGGGCCAAACCCGGTTTCCCACCGATTGGCGACTATTCTTACCCCAATACAAAACGGGAAAACCTAGAGACTCAAGATACTCATGAGCTAATTGTGCCAATTTCTTGTCCTCATCTCTGTAGCTGATGAAAACGGGCGGCCTTGAGACAGCCAGATCTATCGGCTGCATACTGACTTCATTGGGCAATGCCTCCACCGCTGACTTATATAGCTCCTCAAGATAGCTCTTCCATTGTTGTAGCTTTGTCCCCCGGTGAGGACCCTTCTCTGATGCTTCATAGCCCTCCCAATAGAACGTAAGGTAAACAAACCTGACGTACCGCTTAACCTGGCTCTTTGTCAAAGTTATCTTCTCTGGCGCCCGGCTCCGTGTGAATCCACTTGGAGCGAACATCAAATGCATTCGTTCTTCCGGGAAGTTCCAGTCCCACTTCAACTTAGGCTGATAGTAGTTTACCCACATAAGCTTTCGAGCTCCTCGCCTTTGAAAAGCGTCCGTTGTCCTAATGCGTTCCACAACGGCTCTCTGACGAGTAGTCAAACACTGTGTTGCTTTTCGTCTTAGATCGAGATCCTCGGGGTAGACTGCTTCTAGCTCGAAAAGAAAGCCCTCACAATTAGCTTTGTTAACTTGCACATCGATTTCTTCAATCATCTCACCTAGCATCTTCATTACAGTTCGACTGTGAATGCGGTAATCGCCGATAGCCTTTCGCACTCCCATATAGGATACAAAGGCAAGGTGTTCGCTCGCATATACTGTGAAAAAAATCATCCCACAAGTAATTCCATCTGCCACAGCAACATAATAAAAGTCCTCAGGGTCAAGAATGCTCTCGCGTTTCCTTCTCTTTTCTGTATCCAGAATATAGGCTTTGAAGTTCTGCCATGGTTCCCGATAATTGGCCGGAAAGAGAAGCTCGTAGGCCTCTTCCGAGGCTTGAAACCACTGGAGTTGGTTGCTCTCATCTAGGTTAGTAATTCGATGCCAGTTAGACATTATCGCTTCTTTTGAGATTAGCACTCAATTACTTATCCGGCATATGATGAGCTCGTTCATACGGTGTTCATTTTACGCTGAGGATTCCTTCGCGACAAGAGGAAAGAAGGCGAAGTGATCTAAGATTGCACAATTCGCTAGTTTGTGTAGTAAGGTAACAAAACACTCTTCTGTGTGAGTTTTTCATTTGACGTCCCGGGTCTTGACATAGTGTTTCACTCATACTACCATCATGTTATTCGTGCCCCACTGAGGTGAGAGAGCACGCTTCAGGTGTCTATATTTAAGAGGCTCTGGTGATTATCAAAGAAGTTGATTCAACCACTACTACAGATAGATTCGTGAAAGCAGGGTTTAAGGCCGAAGAGAAGATGGCTCACTATCTGAGCAGAGCGTTCAAGGATACTAAAGACATTCTGGTTCTAAATGGACTTAGATTAGAATCGGACGATGATTCTGCCCAAATAGACCATCTGATTATTTATAAATATGGGATGATTGTTATTGAGAGTAAAAGTGTCGTCGGTACGATTGAAATCAACGACTATGGGGAGTGGTATCGTTTGGATTATAACTTAGCTATAGGTTCTCCTATAGAACAGGCAAAGAGGCACGCAATATTTTTGAAGAGATATCTAAACGAAAGCGGGTTGAAGCCTCCACATGATGCTTTCAAGAGTCTTGTTCGTGAAATTACCTTTGACCACGTACCTGTTAATGTACTTGTAGCAATATCAGATACGGGTAGAATACAGAGACCCAAGACTTTGCAGATTGACAATGTACACAAGGCAGACATGATTCCGGGGAAAATTGAAGAGATTATCGCATATTACAAAAAACTGGACAGTATTTGGAGTTTAACCTCAAAACCAACACCCTTAAAGATTAGCCCTGAATTGATGAATGATATTGCTCAGTTTCTCAAGAAGAAACATATCCCTAAGGCAAAGTATGCTCGTTTGCAGATAAGACAAGACAAGATTGCTTCCCTTGTTCCTACACCAGTGAAGAGCGAGTTTATTTGCCGAGAATGTGGTAGCGAGAATATTAGTATTCGTTACGCGAAATTCGGATATTACTTCAGATGTATGAGATGCAACAAAACCATGTCAATAAAAAGGTATTGTTCAAAATGTGGTCAGCAATTAAAACTGCGAAAAGATGGGAATCAATTCTACATTGAATGCAAAAAATGCAATACGTCTACCCCGTTCTTCAAGAACCCAAATTAGGATAGTATAGCCTTATTCAGCTTTGAACTATCATGAAGGTTAACAGAAAGGGTATTCATCTTCTCCTCTCAAACCCACCTGCCTTAACTGGTCTTACAAGGTAACCGCTGAAACCTGAATTGGCTTTGTTATATCAGTAACCGTTACACTTTCGCCGACAGCTAGTTCAAACTGCTGCTCACCCTCGGGCGAACTAACAAAAACAAGACAATCAGTTTTACCCGCATTTTCAATAATAACACCATTATCTATCTCAGCTACGGAAATCGCCAATCTGCTCTCTGGTGCACACGATAAGCCGACCAAAACAAGAGCGAGAATGCAGCAAATCAAAAATGTTAATCTCATTAGCGCTTAATGATATCCATAGTAAGCTAACTGGCGGTCGCAGTCAATACCGATTTTTCACACAAAAGTCAGAATTGTTTAACGCAAAGAGCACCGGTCTCCGGAGGCTGAGACTGGCGTCGAATTTCCATCCTGCCGAGATGAGACCCGACGGCTCGACACCACGAGTGGTTACACCTGATCACAACTACCAACACTCACGGAAAGTGACTAGTTAAGCGTTAAATGCGAGAGGGGAAGCGTCGAGTCTCCCCTATCTTTGTTGCCCTAAATTACAATTTGGAGTATTCTCTTTGCATAGGCGACTGACCGATAGTCCAAGGCAGGAAAGTGAATGTCTTTATCTCAAGAGCGTTTGAGAGACATCGTATTTGAGTTGGCCTCCCGACCCGCGCATGAGAAGGTGCGCGTCTTAGTCTACGAACTCATCGTGAATGGTCTCGGCGCGAGCAGCACCGAACTGGACTTTGAGCGTCCAGTGCCCGAGGTACATGGGCGGATTGATGCCCTGCTTGGCAGAACACTATTTGAATTCAAGTCAGATCTGAGGCGTGAACAGCGTGATGCGGAAGCCAAACTACCCGGATACCTAGCTCAACGAGAGACCGAAACTGGATCCCATTTTGTCGGGGTGGCAACCGACGGGGCAACGTTCATACCCTACGAGCTTCGCTCGGGCAAGCTTCAACAGTTCCAGCCGTTCGCAACACGCACCAACGACCCACGTGAGTTGCTTGTCTGGCTCAGCTCGGTTGTTGCAGTTAGTACCGAATTGGAGCCAAGTTCAGATGTTATCAAGCGTGAGCTTGGCCGCAGTAGCCTTGCCTGGAACATGGCTAGGCAAGAGCTCACTACCCTGTGGGACGAGGCATGCCAGCATCCCGATGTAAAGCTGAAGCGTGACTTGTGGGAACAGCTTATCCGCCGCGTTTACGGCTCCACTCTAAACGAAGATGTCCTGTTTTTCCAGCACACCTATTTAACAATTATCGCCAAGACGATGGCGGCCAAAGTACTGGGAGTAGCTGACGCAGAACCTGGAGAGCTGATGTCCGGACGTCGTTTCAGCGAGGCAGGCATTGGTGGGCTGGTTGAGGCAGACTTCTTCGACTGGCCTCTCGCAACAAAGAGAGGGCCCAATCTGGTGCGCCATATTGCATTACAAGCCAGCCGTTTCCACTTGGAGGACATAAAGGCTGACGTGCTCAAGGGGCTTTATGAGTCGTTGATTGATCCAGAACAGCGCCATTTCCTGGGTGAGTACTACACCCCCGACTGGCTGGCGGAAAAGATGTGCGCTCATGTAATCAAGAATCCACTCGAACAAAGAGTGCTCGACCCGGCATGCGGCTCAGGCACATTCATCTTTCACGCCGTACGCAGATTGCTAAAATCAGCAGAGGAGGCCGGTATTTCGGTTTCGGACGCAATTGAACGGGCTTGCCGTCAAATCCGTGGCGTGGATGTTCATCCCGTCTCTGCCCAGATAGCTCGCGTCACGTTCCTGCTCGCATTGGGTCCGCAGCGATTGAAGCAGCGCCCATCCAACATCAACATTCCGGTGTACATGGGCGATTCACTGCAGTGGAATACTCGCGGCTTCATGGCTGAGCGCGACGTGTTGATTGAGACCCCCGAAAGCCGGGAATTGCTGGAATTCCCTTTCGAGGTCACGCGCGATCCATCCATCTTCGATGCTGTAATTGGGCGCATGCTGGAGCTTAGCGAACTTGACTCACCAGCTGAAGGGTTAGTGGCGTGGCTCAAACGAGACTACCAACTGAGCCCCGAAACGGTCAAGACGCTTGTCCAGACTTATGGGACCCTCCATCAACTTCACAGCCACGAGCGCGACCACATCTGGGGCTTCGTGGCGCGGAATCTCGTTCGCCCGATCTGGCTTTCTCAGCAGACACAGAAAGCTGACGTGGTGATTGGAAATCCTCCATGGCTCTCGTACCGATTCATGGATTTGGACATGCAGGCGCGTTTTCGTACCGAGTGCCAGTCGCTCGGCATCTGGCACGGGCAGGTGGCTCAACAGCAGGATCTTTCGGCGTACTTCTTCGTTCGCTGCATAGAGCTTTACCTCAAAGACGGCGGGATCATCGCGTTTGTCATGCCTTACGCTGCCATGACTCGGCGCCAGTTCGCACGTTTGAGGAACGGGCTGTACGGTGGCTCTCAGAGGGGCTATTCCAGGTTGGTACATGTAACCGTGAAATTCACAGATGCCTGGGCGTTTTCGGATGAGGTACGACCCCTGTTTCTGGTGCCCTCGTGTGTACTCTTCGCGAGGTCGGGCAATGGCGGAGGTCCTAGGCTACCGAGTAGCATTCAGTTCGTCACTGGTCAGTTACCACGAAGAGACGCATCCGGATCGGAAGCTGCCACTCACTTGTCGTGGCGTGATGGCTCCTGGCCAACCGAGCGCGTTCAAAGAGTCACAGAGGGATATGCCGACCGTTTCAGGCAGGGTGCCATAATCATCCCACGGGTGCTTTTCACCGTCCAAAAGGCGGAGGCAGGAATGCTTGGGTCAAACCTAACCACGCCACTGGTGGAGAGTCGCCGCACTTCTCTGGAGAAGCCGCCTTGGAAAGACATCCCGCCGATCAGGGGCAATGTCGAGACCAGCTTTCTTTATCCACTGTATCTCGGCGAGTGTATAGCGCCATTCCGGGTGCTCGCTCCGATTCTATCGGTCCTGCCATGGGACAGGAGCCGAGGTCAGTTGGTAGACGCTGCTGAAGCACAGTCTCAAGGCTATGCCTATTTGGCAGGTTGGATGGGAAAGGCCGAACAGGCTTGGTCTCAACACGGCAGTGCTAGGAGAACTCTCCTCGAACAGCTCGACTATTATGGTCAGCTTTCGGCACAGTTCCCGACCTCGGCACTGCGAGTGGTGTATAGTAAAGCGGGTACTCTGCCTGCCGCCGCACTCATTAGAGAACAAACGAGCCTTGTAGATCACACTCTCTACTGGGCTGAAGTCGAGACTATATCTGAAGGGCATTACTTGCTGGCCATACTGAACAGCGAAACTGCCCGTAAGCTGGCCGAAGGTCTTCAAGCTAGAGGACAGTGGGGAGCACGCCATTTTGATAAGGTCATACTTTCCTTGCCCATCCCGCCTTTTGATAGCTCCGATAAATTGCACATGTCTCTAGCAAATGCGGCAGCTCATGCAGAGCATATTGCTTTAGCAGGTAACATTGACAACGACATTCATTTTGTCACAGCGAGGAGGAGAATTCGCGCCGCATTGCATGAGGACGGCATAGCTCAAAGAATTGATAACTTGGTCAGAGAGCTTATCGAAGGAAAATAGCGTGATTACAGTTACTTTCCTGTAGTAGTTTATGGGCAATGCATAAGCACTTATTATATGTCCAGACACAAGAGAACGCGGGCACGATGTACTGCGGCCTAATGCAGACTGCATCGAGCGCTAGCTATGATCGCCTGACTGTAGTAATGGCGTATGCTACAAAAATCGGATGTGAACTACTAGTTGAAGGTTTCAAGACTCAAATCACATCTTGGAAGCAAATGAAGAAGAGGTGGCTGGTTTCTATTGATTTCGGTATCACCGAACCTAATGCCCTGGTTTACCTCGCGGAACTTCCAAATTCAGTAGTGAGAGTTCCTAATCGGGAAACATCTTCTGTAGAATTATTAGGGGTGCCTTTTCGTTTTCACTCAAAGTTGTATTTTTTTGAGTCGCGCGATGACCGTGAGAAAATCGCCTTGTTCTCCGGATCATGCAATCTTACACAAAGTGGTCTATTCTTTAACACTGAACAAGCTACTGCCTTTGTTCTGACTCCGCCTATCTCTAAGCGAGACAGGCCTTTTCTGCTTAACCTGAAAAGGCAGAGAACCATCATTGAAAGAATGTTCAGATCATCTTCAAGCCTGAGTGATGACTTACTGGAAAAATACCGTGCACTTTGGCGACCGACAAATCTACCGAGAATAGAACATAAACGTTTTACCAACACTCTTGGGTCTAATCCCGTTATCAGTTTATCCGAGGCTGTCTCTCTAGCTTCTGCAGAAGCATTCTGGGTAAAAGTCACTAACAAGGTGGTCAAAAATCGCGGGAAGGATAAACCCGGGAATCAAATTGACCTTCACCGTGGTTCTCGAGTATTCTTTGGTTTCGGGGTAAGTGAAGTACCTCTTAATACCGTATTTGGCTCAGTTCCGATTAGGTTTAAAGGGTCAACGTCTACCTTCAGCGTTCGCTTTGGTAACAATTATATGGATAAGATAAATCTACCACCCCTCCAAACTCCTCGTACATATGCTGCAAAAACATTACTATTTACGAGAAACAGGGATGGTGTTTACGACCTGACAATTGGGAGTTCCCGTCTTGAAAAACTATGGAAGAAAATGTCCGCAGATCAAGGTACGGTTTATCAGATGCAAAGTGGACGACCATACGGAGTGTTCAGCAAGCAGACCTAACGTGTATCTAGCGCACATTGACTGAATGAAATATTGTCATCACCTCTTGAGAGAATGGCTATCACAGAAAAGAACAAGCCGTTAATCTTCATCAGACACATTTCGTCATATTGTGACGTCAGGACGGATTATTAGAAATTTGTCAGCTACCTAACCATGAATAAGCTATACTAATTTCACCGTCACCGAGCACCTAATAAACGTAATGAAGACCTTGTTTGTACACAAGTTCAGCAAAGGGTCTATACAGGCTCCGATCGTTTGGAAGTCTGACTTTGCGACCACCGAACCCACCTACGAAGCGCGTTACCACGGCGAAGGTTTGATGCCTCACTCCAAGGCAAATCAAGGTGTTCAGACAGAGCTTTACCGATTTCCGTTGCTGATATGTTAGGAGATTTGCAGACAAGCTCTGAAACTATCTTAAAAGATCTAGTATTGGTTACTGCTCCAACTAGTGAAGTCCCTATGTCCTTAGTATCTTCTAGCCTGTAAACGATGCCATCACGTGTGCTTGCGAGCCCCAGCATTATTGCACATGCTGCCGCGTTCCTCAGACGAGACTTATTCAAGACTGCTCTCGGCACAGGAGACTCCGACAGCTTCTGCAGCACCTCCAAAACTCTCTCAGGAGGAGCATCTCCTAGAAACTCACCTGCACCTCTAACTCTTGGCATTAATATCAACTGTCCTGTCAATTCATCAATGAGTATCCATACGCTACGAACACGCTCGAGAAAGCGGGTTGCCGTCAAGTATTTGGCGAGTCGGAGTGTGTACATTCTCTTCGTGACATCACGGAGTGACGCATACCGGAATGCCTCATCAAAGAACCCAAGCAAATCCTGTTCAGTAATCTCTGAACCCTTTGCTACATTCCTACGAAGTATAATTGTAAAGGTGTGGTTATTTAAGGCGCGAGCGATTAGTCTTGCGATCTCAGCGACTGCATCTTTTGTCTCCTTGATATCTATCGTTGAAACGATACGATCACCTTTTCTCTCTGCAAGACTAAACATCTGTAAATCTCGAACAACATTACCTGCTGACCTACTATTTATAGACAGCAATGTGCTCAGTTTTTCTAATGTGACTCCTGCTGGCCTGTTCATAACAGTAATAACAGCTGCTCTTGCTAAAGTTCGGATTTCAGTTCCTGGCAGAAAAGACACAGGCACATGTGGGATTTCATTGGTACGCAGATAGTCTCCGAAAATGTCCCAATATGGGTTCAGCCTGTCGCCACTACGAACTATCAACAGTTTATCTAGTAGTGAAGTGTATGTATCATTCCCGAATTGTTCGACAATTTGTACCCATTCAACAGGTGCCAACCGCGCGATTTCTTTAAGGCATAGTGTTTCCTTACTGGAAAGCCCGCTTAAATCTGCTTCGAACAGTCCTCGTACATCTAGTCCTCGCTCTAGCACCTGTAGCTGAGTTAGATCACGTCTTACGAGGTTAAGAACATGAATACACAGCTTTTTCAGTAGCCAAGGAAAACCTTGACAATGCTGTACCAATTGTGAGCGTAAAACAGGATTCAAGCGTTGTCCCAATTCGGTTTGGAAGTGTGTTAGGGCTTGCGAGACGTCCTTTGAACCAAAACGTGGCACAGCCAGATCAAGACGTCTGTCCTTGAGTTGATGCCAAAGATAGTACGCGGGGTGATCTTGTGGAAGAAAAGCATCGCTTTTCCAAGCAAAGCCAAGGACAAGATTCTCTTTTTGGGCATCCACTGACAAAGCGAGTAACCGAAGTCTATCAAATAGCTGCCTCAATTCGGGTTTAGTAAGTACCTCCTCAAACTGATCAAAAACTAAGATGAGTACTTTGTTCTTATCTTTAAGCTGTTGTAAACAATCTTGTAAGGATTCACTTTCAAGAGGCGTTGCGGGAGCTCCCACTTGAAGTGGCATAACAGGTGGAAGAATAAAATTTCGTTGGATCGCTGACGAAAAACACCTTAGGAGAGCAGCGGAAACATAGTTTGACGATTTGGCGGCTCTCATATCAAATGCAGTCATGTAAAATTTCTTACGATTTGCCTTATTGCTACAGCGGTCCCGTAGTTTCGCAATTAAAGAACTTTTACCCCATCCCGACGGTCCAGTTATTGAGAATAAACGAGTGTCGGTACTTCTATTCCTAATACCTAGAAATAAATCTCGCATAGTATCTTGAAGATCATGCCGACCCACAAAGTCTTGAGGTCTGGCAGGACGATAATCTGCCCAAGTATCACCAATCGCGACATCAACAACCGTTTCCGATAAGTAGGCAGGCAACTCTCCCACCCCTGAACCATTGGGAGAAGGAATTGGCCAATTGAAATCGCGGAGGCTAGTGTCAGTCAGTTTGAGTTTTTTCAAAAACTCCGCATCGTTTACTAACACGCCTGTCTGTGCATTATAGACGATGACTCTACTCGGTACGCCTGCCTCTACTACCAACTTTGCCCAGTAACGACCAAGGTTAGTCAGAAGAAAATACCAGCCACCCTGCTCCGTTCCTGAGGTAGCTGGTATCTTGGCTGGATCAAAGATACGGTTTGAAGCTATTAACAGATTCAGCAGTCTAGGAGGATTGTAGACCTGTAATCGACGACGTTCTTCTGGAGGTTTCTTCTCCCACTCTTCCTTTAATCCCTCGGTGTCCTTAGAAAGCTTAGATGTAGTTACCAGCCATCCCTGGTCTACGTTCTTAAGAAAAACGTTGCCCAATAGTTTTGAAATAGTATCTGCTGGTATAGGTTCTCTATAAGCCTTGCACTCGGCATATATCTTCTCGTTGGTGACATTATGAGTAGCAGTAGTATCTATCTCCATACCGGTGACCCTAATAGACGGACCACTGGTATGGTTAGTTGCATCAAATACATCGCGCATCAACTCTACTAACAAGTTTCCACGCTCAGTATTTGTCGTAACCTCGGTAACTGAAACCTCTATGCTGTAGTCAGCCACTTTGCCTCTTCCCTCTCAGGCCCGGTGAGTTTATTATAAGGAATTTATTACCTTATGACAACGTACTAAGACGACCTGTGGTCTCAAGCCTATGCCTATTGGTTGATAAGCTGATTTCCTAAGGTAACAATCAGCCAAATTGTGTCTTCAGGATTCATTTCATAGTTCCGTTGCAGTTTCTGCCTGTACCCAGTTTAGTGTCTACTCGAGCTGGCTCTGAATTCTAGTTCTATTCCTAGTTCTGTTTCTAGTTCTATTGCTAGTTCTACCTTCTTCCACTTCACGTAGTTCTACGGTGATTCTAAGTTTCAAGTGCTGGCTTTCGTTTAGCTACAATTCCTGAGGCAGAAGCATAGAACCGCAGAACTTAGAACCTGGAACTGGAACAAGGGAGCAAATCTTGAAAGCATGGCGTCCCTGATTATTAGGTCACAAAACGATGATTTGTTAGGCAAGAAAAGACAACAGGAGCCGGTGAAGCGCCCTTGCGTAACTATCTTACCCCGCTTTTGGCGCTGGATGATAGACTAGTAATTGAAATTAGAAAAGGCAAGCCGCATTCAAAATGAGTCGATTTGTAGTCCAGAAACACCATGCAACTCGTCTACACTATGATTTCCGGTTGGAAATGGAAGGGGTACTCAAGAGTTGGGCCGTGCCAAAAGGCGCTCCTACGGAGTCCGGTATTCGAAGATTGGCCGTTCAGGTAGATGATCATCCAGTGAGTTACATAGATTTTGAAGGTGACATCGGCGAAGGTTTGTACGGCGCCGGCAAGGTCGAAATCTGGGACAGCGGTGAATATGAACTCCAACAAACGGAGCCTGATCTGTTAACATTCACACTTCACGGAGATAGACTACAAGGGGAGTACGCTCTTGTTCACACGGGCGACAGGAATTGGCTCCTGTTGAAGAGAAAAGAGCGATAGCAGATACAAGATAGTAAGACTGAGGCGGAAGGGAGCGGAAATCAAAGGGTAAACCGACACAGGTAGATCCTAGGGACACAATCTGGCTTTTTGTTCAACCTTTGAACTAGGTGACAGCCGCTGCCATAGAAAAAAGATATACAAAACACCGCTTCTACTCTATAATCAAGCCACAATTATAGTAATGAGATGAAACAATGGAAGACACAAAAGGTGCAATAAACCGTGTAGTCGGCATGATAAATGACATGCCGTTTGTTTTTAACACAGAAGCCGATATCCAAGGCTTAGTGTATTCTGAACTATTAAAAGAATATACGAAAAATTATCCAACTGGCCTTATAGATTCAGAGGGGGAAAGATATTATACCAACCGTGTCCATAGGGAATATTTCGGTGGAAAGGGCGGACGTATTGATACTGTTGTTTTTTGTGAAGAAGAAATAGCATCAATAGACACCTATTGGCTTTGCATTAAAACATCTGAACGCCCCGGTTATCGTCCAATTAAACTCCAAGATGCCATTGAGATTAAGATCGTTGGAGGTAAGGGCAAGGAAACATTACTTAATGAATTTAAGAAAGACATTGAGGGACTTTCCAAATTGGTCAAAGAAAAGAAAACAAAGGAAGCTCATTTCCTCTTTGTTATACGGCCGCCAACAAAGAGTAGTAGTATGATGAAATGGATGGACGCTGAAAAACTCGCAGGGGAGATGTGTGAAAAGAATGATGTACAATTCTATTGCAATGATTATAAGAAATTGTTTATATCATAAGAAAACTCCCCTTTAGTGGGCAGAAATGGTTATTGGAAAACTATATGCCTCAATTAGTCTCCTTCTGAGGATTAGGTGGTAGAAGCGTGCCTTTCATACATACCTATACTGACCCGCATAATCTCTCCTCTCCTTACAAGTTCTAACAATGCACCCCTAACACCGTGGTAGAAATTGGGCTGTCAGTAGAAAAACAGGAGAGTGATTCCACATGCATGACTCACGCCTGTCCGCTGATTAACAATGTGACGTTCTGTGTGATACGCCTGATTACCGTTGCCCCAAGCTGACTTTGGTGCACTAATGAAAATCTAGGTGGTCTTTCGCGGCGGCTAAGTTGTTTTACCTGTGTGTTGAAACAAGGAGCATGTTTCGTCCTACGGGGATTATCGCGGACCTTTTAGAGCTGCTCTACGCCAGCTAGTATATGTAAGGTGGACTGCCCTCATCATGAGGCCTTCTTCTTTTTACCACCCTGACGCTTAGCTTCGGGAGTGGAGGACGACTTGTACTCGGCCGCCCCCTTCATGAACTGGGCCATGTTCTCGGCCTCATTTATCCTTACTTCCTCTACAACCTTCCCAGGCTCGAGATAATCATATATCTTGTCTCTGAGCGTCCCGAGTAGCCTGATCAAGGTACGCTTGTCCTCATCCGATAGCGGCGATAGTATTTCCTGGATGAGCCCCCAGCCCGCTACAGTTGCCGGTACATAGGCCTTCTCCGCCTTGCTGGTCATAGTCACAAATACTGTCCTGCGGTCCTTCCTGTCTCTTACCCTTCTGACCAGACCAGCTTTGACCATGCGGTCGATTATCATACTGACGCTGTTCACGCTACGGTCTAACCAGCGCGCTATGTCAGTTATTCTTACAGGCCCACTAATGTGTTTTACAGCCATAAGAACTGCGTGCTTTTCCGTAGTGAGCTCGTATTCACTAAATACTTGGTCCTCACACTTTAAAATCAGGTTGTGGGCTTGGCGCAATAGGACCCACGCTCCCTTATCCAGATTTTTGAATTCGAACTTTACCGGCATATTTATTTCCTCCTGACTATTCCATGGGACTTTTGCTTGTTTGTGCCGCTTCTATTATAACAACTGCTAGCTGTTTACAACAAATCAATATGACCCAACAATTCTGACTTTTGTGTGAAAGAGCGGTATTGACTGCCCCTGCTAGTTGACTTACTATGGATATCATCGGGCACTTATGGAAGCGACGTTTTTGGTTTGCTGTATTCTTGGCTGCAACAGAGCTAAAAGGCGGCAGAAGTGAAGAGGCTAATCATTTTAATTGTTCTGGTAGTGACGTTACTTGCATTGGTAGTTTCCGATGCTGATACCTTCCTTGCTGATAGCAATACTCCTGATAGCGAGATAACTACCAGCCAGATTGAAGCGAGCAATTTTTCGACAAGTGCCACGATAACGATTACGATGTATGCTACACTTCTTGAATAACTTGGCCAGCAGATTTGGAAAGGGTATTCGAGCTATTCTCTAATGCTGTTTTATCCACTGGATAATATCTTCCTTTAAAAATACCCGCTTTTTACCTATCTTATGTGAAGGCAATCCCTCATTCATAAGTTTATACAGCGTCTGATGACTCACACCTAGAAAGTCTTGTGCTTCGGCAAAGGTGAAGAATATCCGCTCTACATTCTCCTTTGGCTTCTTTCTGGCCATCTTACTCTCCTATCCTGTATTTGAATTTATGGTACATGGATAGGGGCTATTAGGCACAACTAGTCAATTATAGATGAATATTGACACTGCCCTTGTTGGACTTTTATAATAGGCTCAACTGAGGTATCAACAGTTATGTTGTGAGATAAAACACCAGGACAGATTTTAGTAGTCTGAAAGGAGGATAAAATGAATACGAAAAAGCTGGCAGGAATCATTATCCATAAATAACTAAGACTACTACAGGAGGTGGAACATGAAGAATGCGACAGGAGGAACCAAAGCCATACTGGTAGCCCTGTTATGTTGCTTGTTAATAAGCGTTGGATTCAATGTGTGGTGTTTGGCTAATCAGTCACCCAGCGAATATGAGTTGTCATCGTGCAGGAATCAGCTACAGTCATGTGAGAGTCAATTATCATCAGTACAAAGCCAACTACAATCGGCTGAGGACCAGGTGTCGTCTTTACAGACGCAGTTATCATCGTATCAGAGCCAAGTATCATCATTACAGAGCGAACTCTCCGAATATCAAAGATATGGCAAGTTACAAGAGTCGTCGCTGAAAGTACAGGATAAAACAATAAACCAAGACCACGGTACTAAATTAGGAATAGTTCAGTTCACAGCCGATTATGCCGGATATGTGCTAGTGTCAGGAACAAGCACAACTTCAAACGGCTATATTATGGTCACATGTTCATTTGGCAGCTACCCGTATAATGATACCGAATACTCGTTCGGTACAGGTACGACACGACTTGTCCCTGTACTGCCTGGAACCATCAGAGTCTATTTCGGAAACCATAACTTGATCGGTGGTGCAACAGCAACAATAACCGTGTATTACGTCTGCTGACCTGAATACCTAGGCTTCTGAAGGAGTTAATGCTTATTAAGCGGATTTAACGAAACATTTTTAGAGACAACAGAGATATTTCTACATGTCCTCATCCACTCAAGTTCCCCTGACTTGAACAGCGGGAGACACCTTCGTATCAAGAAGCAAAGAGTGCCTGTAAACAAACACTCAATTTGTGACGTTCTAAGCGCCATCAAATAGTCAGTGGAAACAGGAAACGCGAATTCGATTTTTTGTTCCCTACAGAGGGATATTCGCTCTTCTGCTAGTGGTTTGGTTTGGCACGAATTACAAAACACATGGGACACCACATCCATTCCTCTTTTTGGCTTAATGTCTCACCTTCTAACAGCAGCCTCTCAATATTACCCAGCTCTCTTTCTACGATAAGCCTATCATATCGTCGTCTGACGTCTTCTTTAATGTGTTCATATATACACTGTATTTCTTCTTTAAGCCTATCTTCCGCATCCTTCTGGTTATTGTCTTCAATCTCCTCGAACCAACATGATGCAAAGACGCCGAACTCAAGACCTTTCTTCACCAAATACGAAAGTCTTGGTAAATCCCAGAAGTAATCCCAAGCGTACTTCTTTACTTCGATCACAGCTCTTGGTTTCTCTTCAATATTCCTCAGTAACAAATCGCAACGCCCATACACACGCGCCTCCTGCAAATATCGGGGACGTGCCCCTAGCGATCTTGCTAACTCATAAACCGGCTCTTCCAACGAAAGGCCGTACGTACAGTCGCATTGTTCTTTGAGTTCAAGTATTGATTGAAAGACATAAACAGTCACCAAATACTCAGGAGCATATCTAGAAGAAATGTCACTCATGTAAGCTTTCTTATAATCCTCTTGGGCCTTTCTTATACCTTGATTGACTGCATTAATGACTTCAGACCGGGTTGGCTCACGCATTACTACCTCCTAAATAGGGTTCTACATTTAGCGAACTAAGAGTTATACTTTCCTCTTTGACTTAAGTATAACAAAAGCTAATTAGAAGCCGGGCCAGTGCTGCTGAGGTTAAACCAGTAATTCGGAATGTTCCCATTACAGGGCAATTCGATAGGTTCTATTTGCCAAGTAACAAAGTAGCGAAATGTTACCTCTCAATAATAATGTATGTCTAACCATTAGGTTAGCAGTCTGTTAGCAAAAAAGAAGAATCCCCTGAATCTGCCTAAGGATATGGGTGATTTCAGTTTCAAGAATTGGTGGCGGGGGGTTGGATTTGAACCAACGGCCTCCGTGCTACAGGATTGAGATCGCGTTCAGGCGCTATGCTTTGGACACCGGGTAAAAAATTAGCACTAGTTTCCTTAATGAGTTTTTAATAATGTTATGATATAATGTTGAAATAAGTACTATAAGGCGAATATAGGGGTAGGTGGTCAAGTGTGTGCTTAAGAGAGTGTTAAAACCGAAAGTCATTGCCCAGACATAGCCGAGGCAACCTTTATTCCTTTGAATTGCAACCCATTTGGGCCACCTGTATTCTAGGGGAGGGATAAGGGTTTGTGCAGAGCTTACTGAAGGAGGTGAAGGACGAAGATAATACCTGGTTGGAGTAGACAACAGTACCTGGCAAGAATTAGCATTTTTTTGATTACGGCGGTCTTAATTGCCGGGATGGGAGGCTGTCCTTCTCCTTCCCAAAACCTGGAAATACGAACTTGGTATGATTTGGCTGCCGTTACGAACAACTTGGCCGGCAACCACATTCTGATGAACAACCTCGATTCCACTATTGCCGGCTATGAAGAGCTGGCGGGCCCGACAGCCAACCAGGGAAAGGGCTGGCAGCCAATCGGACTCTTTGGAGCTATGTCTGCTCTTGGGTGTGGTTTGGTTGGGGCTGCGGCTCCATGGTGGTATGGCTTGACGGGCACCTTCGACGGACAGGGATACGAGATACGTGACGTGTTCATCAACCGTCCTGATGAGTGCCATGTAAGTCCGATGGGAATTTTCGGTTCTATTGACAAAAGCGGTATCATCAAGAATGTTGGCGTGGTGAACGTCACTGTGACAGGTTGTGAGAGTGTTGGCGGTCTGGCGGGATGGAATTACTATGGTACTGTGAGCAACTGCTATGCCACCGGCAGCGTGACTGGCGGGTCTCGTATTGGGGGCCTGGTGGGATGGAATCATGAGGGCGATGTGAGCAACTCCTATTCCACATGCAATGTGACTGGCAATTCTCATGTTGGCGGTCTACTGGGAGAGAATATCCATGGCACTGTGACCAACTCCTACTATAACTATGATGAGGCTCTGATTAATGGCGAGAAAATAACTACTATCGGAGCTTTGTTTGGTGAGGACTTTGACCAATGGCTTGCTAACGATAGGTTTTTAGATATCAATGAAAGGCTTTCTCAAGAAAGTGGTTATTACTTGATAAACGACGTCAGTGACTTCAAGCAACTGCTCGCCTTTGGTCAGGACAATTCACTGAAGTTTAGATTGAACAATGACCTTGACTTAGGCGATGAACGGAACTTCTATATCCCATATCTTGCCGGAGAGTTTGATGGCAATGGTCACACAATCTCCCACTTAAGCTTCAACTCTGGCTTTGTTTACTATGTCGGATTATTCGGATACCTTGCTCCTGGTGGAAAAGTCACTCAAGTGGGTGTCGAGAACATAAACATAACTAGCCCTGAGAATGTCGGCGGTCTGGTGGGATATAATCGCGGTACTGTGAGCAATTCCTATTCTACGGGCAGTGTGACTGGCGAGTCTCATGTTGGCGGCCTGGTGGGATGGAATTATGATGGCGATGTGAGCGACTCCCATTCCAACGCCACTGTGGCCGGTTACGGTGATGTTGGCGGCTTGGCTGGAAGGAATGATGACATTGTGAACAACTCATATTCTACCGGCAGTGTGACTGGCACCTGGGGTACTGGCGGGGTGGTAGGACATAATTGGGAGGGCACTGTGATCAACTCTTATTCCACAGGCAATGTCACTGGCGCTAGCTGGGTTGGTGGTTTGGTAGGATATAACTATAAGGGCACCGTAAGCAACTCCTATTCCACAGGCACCATAATCGGGGGCACCATAAATGGTACCTCAGGTACTGGTGGGGTGGTGGGAGGTAGTATCGGCACTGTAAGCAATTCCTATTCCACAGGCAGCATCACCGGCGAGAGAAGTGTAGGCGGTGTAGTGGGATTTAATGGGAATGATGGCACTGTGAGCAACTCTTATTCCACAGGCAGTGTGACTGGCCAGTCGGATGTTGGCGGTCTGGTGGGACAGAATTGGGGGACTGTGATCCATTCATTCTGGGACACTGAAACCAGCGGACAAGATACTTCGGATGGCGGGACAGGCGAGATCACGGCGGAAATGCATGATATCGCCACCTTTTCAGGGGCGGCGTGGGACATAACCCGAGTAGCCAATCCTGACATACGTAACGTTTCCTATATCTGGAATATCGTTGCTGATGAGACCTATCCATTTTTGAGCTGGCAGCTTGTTTCCTAACAAACCAGAGCTTAGACTGTTAGGCAAGAACCCCAACGTAATTAGTGCTGAATTAAACATTAGCCTGTTTTGTGATCTCTAGCGTACGAGTCCTGTATATGCCCAATAGAAGCCTCGAGGCACGGGAATATTTGAAGGTCAAGAATACTAATCCCTTTCGATTATGATTTTCGCTGCTATTCGGACTGCTGCTGTAACTACGGCAGAACATTTCTCCTCAGCACCAGCCTTCTGCCACTCTTCAGCCTCGGTCTGGTCTGCCAGGTTGTATCTTTTGCCGAATACCGACTCCACAATGTCGCCGCACATGGTGCTGCCGAACTCCTTTTCAAAGCTTCGGCAGAACTTTCGACCGGGACGGAGTGATCTCCTATAGCCTTCCCAATCATCGAGCCTATCCCGCCCATAGACCAGGCTAAGCGCCATAAGGCAACCAACTATAGCGCCACAGGTCTCTCCCCTGAGAGCAATACCGGGGAAGACTGTGAGCGCCTTCAGGATGGAGCCATTATCCAGTCCAAACTTCTCCTGTAACGTCAGAAAGCTAGTTTGGGCACAGTTGCCAGATATCTTTAAATACCTCTTGGCCTTTTCCTCGAGTTGCTGTAGCGTACCTTCAAACTCTATAAGGCTATCGTCCATTAGGGAGCCTGCTGCAAGTTAACGGTATGCATTCTCTAGTAGCGATTGTAGCAGTGTGCGGTGAAGGGAGTCAACAAACCTTGGAGCATGGGTTCTCTTCCATTATCGTTGAGAAGATGAGGGAGATAAATGAATAGTGCTTGGTGGTTTATTGCTGGAAGGGGGAAGTGTTTAGTGGGCGTGGGTTGGTGAGCAAACGTTATTTCAGAGGCGCAAGGAGAAAGAAATTATGTTAGCACTCCGCATTATAGGCTGTTTCGCATTGGCTGTACTGACAACCTTAGCATCTCTGTTTGTCTTTCTTTATTTGTATGCGAAGTTCCTAGATTGGCTCGATAGGCATTACGGTAGAACGATAAGACAACTGTTAGGGAGATTACTTAATAAACCTCTTCAGGAAGATGGTAACGATAGCCACTATGGCAGACCCTATACTGAATACGAAGTCTACTCTCATTATATAGCCAAGTACGCCTCCGTAGCTCTCAAGCGGGTTGGCCAGACCCTGCACATAAAAATACGTCATCCAGGCGATAGTAGTAACCACAAATGTTATAAGACTACCAGCAAGGGTTTTGTCCAGCTTCGACATTTCGCTATCCATATACGCACCATTGTAAACAAGCTAAGAAGGAGAGTCAACGAAAGTGGAAAAGAACCGCTAGAGTAACCGACTCGTGGATAACAATACTGACGTTTATTCAATTACAGATATTCATATAAGCGGTATTGACCGCGCCCGCTAGTTGGCTTATCATGGATATCACTAAGCGCTGATGAAAGCAACGTTTCTGATTTGCTGCATTCTTGCCCTTGTCTTGCTGGGTTTATCGTGTGCCCCAGAGGTTACATTAGCTGTTTCCGTAACTGAAATAGATGACGGGGTCGTAATTGAGAATACGGGTACTGTCGATTGTATTGCGATTGTCACGTCGCCCGAAGGTGAGCAGCAATTTGAACTAGCTGTCGGCGAAAATGTAACGGTTACAGATATATCACAGCCGATTGAGGTTTCAGCGGTTACCTTGTAGAACCAGTTAAGCTAGGTAAATTTGGGGAGGGTAACAAGGGTCACTACCGGCGACTGGAAAAACAAACTCTACTTGGGGACAGATTAGACATCATGCGGCACCACCACCCAAAAACTGTTTCACGAAGAGCAAGACAATGAAAAAGAAGCTGCTAATTGGGTTAGCTTCGCTTGTGGGGCTTGGCATCATCATAGGCATCATAATTGAGGGCACTGCCCCGCGAGGGGGGCTAATTAACCTTGAAGTGAGCGACCTAAATGTGAGCCCAACAGAGGTTGAGCCTGGGGAAACCGTCACCGTTACGATGGAGGTTCGGATGTCGGGTACTGAAGAAACGGCAACCCGCGAACTGGAATTGATAATAAATGGAGTAATTGAGCAGTCTAAGAATGTAACTTTCGTCCGCGGAGAAACTACTTCTATGTCCTTCTTTGTTGAAAAAGAGATAGAGGGTTCCTATAGTGTGGAATTGTGTGGAATGACAGGGATTTTCCAGGTAGCCGAACCTGAGCCAACGCCTGAACAAGGGACTTTGACAGTACACTTCATAGATGTTGGGCAAGGAGATTCTATACTTCTTGACCTTGGTGATATTGAAGTCCTGATTGATGGTGGGGACAAAACCCCAGGTGTAGTCAGCTATATTGATGATTATATTAATGGCCCACTTGAGGTGATGGTGGCTACTCATCCTCATGCCGACCACATAGGTGGGCTAATTGCAGTCTTAGGTGTCTTTGAAGTTGACGAAATCTGGCTCAATGGAGATACAAGCACTTCTGCAACCTACTCCCAATTTATGTCGGCGGTCAACTCTGAAGGTGCAAATGTGTTTGTGGCTAGGAGAGGAGATACTATTCAGGTTGGTAACCTTACCTTTAATGTGCTTCATCCTGTCAACTTGAGTGGCGATACTAACAATAACTCCATTGTTTTGAGCCTTAGCTACGGGCAAGTTGACTTCTTGTTTACTGGAGATGCCGAGGAGGAAGCTGAGGCGAGTATAGTCATACAGAGTATTGTTCCTTTTCCAGATGTGGAGATACTTAAGGTGGGGCATCACGGTTCACGAACAGCATCATCAATGCAGTTCTTACAAGCGGCTAAGCCTGAGTATGCCATCTATATGGCTGGGCAAGGTAACAGTTACGGTCATCCTCACGAGGAAACTATCATTAATCTTTGCGAAGTCGGTGCTGAGATATATGGCACGGATATCCATGGAACTATCATAATCACGACAGACGGGGAGACGTACAATTTGCTTCCCTCAAACAGTGTACCTCCGGTGGTTTGCCCCAGTGTTACAACTGAGGAAGAAACTAGCATCGGTAGCAATGTTCGGATTACTTACATTTTCTACGATGGCGTCGTTTACCGTACGGAGTCCGATGAATATGTAGAGATTACAAATCTTGGTGATACCTCGCAAGACTTGGAGGGATGGGTATTGAAGGACATATCTGAAGGAAAGCCCGCATTTACCTTCCCCTCTTATGTCTTAGCCTCGGGTGCCAAAATAAGAGTTTACACAAACGAGATTCATCCTGAATGGGGCGGCTTTAGTTTCGGGTATGGCAAAGCGATTTGGAATAATACTGACCACGATTGGGCCGCGCTATACAACGCCCAAGGACAGGAGGTATCTAGAAAGAGTTATTGAAAAACAACAGTGATTCCATGTGCTGTACTTACTGGAAAAACTTCTCACATAAGATAGTTGGTTGGATTGAGCTTTGCGTGGAGTTAGCTGCTTGTGTGGCGGAGGGATAATTCTCCCACGAGTTCTTTACGCATCACTGCACAATACTCGGTTTTGTTCAACCTCAGTGTATCCAACAAAAAGTCAGATTGTACAACACTGGGTTTGATATATGAATGAGCCCAAGAATTTATCTTCATACGCGAGTTTTACCGCCACAGTTTGACTGATAGATGTCTTCGCTGTGTTGTCGCTACGAGACGGAGAACTAACTTCGCAGTGCTGTCCAGAATAGGCCGGGCACTTTCCACAGGTTGGGTGATGCTTCAAAATAGGCAAGTTTCCGCGCAAACCTGTCGGGATGCTTTGATAAAACGGTTAATGGGTCAAGCGGTTTCCGGAAAGGGGCACGTACTACGGACTTTTGCGGTCGCTCGAACATAAGGGTATTAGCTGTCTTGCCAATGCCAGACTGAATATCCCAGATATCGCTACCGGGAAAAGCACCCCAGGGAGTCACCATGAAGTAGTATGAATAGTAGGCAAAGAAATTAATGAGTACAGTGCCATAACGAAGATTCTCGATAGCATGCTCTACCTCCGCCGCTACCATAGGATCTATTAGGGATTTTGGATGAACGATGAGTGTCGCATTCAATGTTCCCCACAATTTGTTATTAGCGAATTCAACAGCCCTCTTGAGGTAGTCTACAGTGTCAGTAGCCTTAATGGCAGTCTCGGCACAAAGACTGCAGAAAGCCTCGCGCCGAAAGCATATGTCGTCTGGTTTCTCCTGGTCAACATCTGTTATTAGTGTCCACGGGAGCCGATCATGGCTCACATCACCGAATTGGTGGGCTTCAGGGTGTTCCTTTATGAATAACATGTGGCGCTCCTTTGCGCCGGGATAATAAGCCTTGCGCGTTTCAATACGCTTCAGGAACTGCTCTATAGCTTCAATAAGTGCCTCTCTATGTGCCCAACCTTCTTGTTGAATGATGACTCGCGGTGTAAGGCAGCCAAAGCCAGCGTTGACTACAAGCCATGTGGTCAAGTGTTCCGCCTGATGTCGCATATCTTCCTCTCGCCAGGGACCAGGAACGATAATCACGGGACTCACGTTACCTAGTTCCCCGGTGAAGCGCTTGGTAATCGCGGGTTTAATTTTGCTTTTTCTATCAGCGCCATCTATTGAGCGACCAAATACAATTGTCTCATATGCTTTGTCCGTCCCGGTTATGTGGAGCTCATCAACCAATGGATGGGAGCACAGGTAAGAACCCGTTTCTGCCCCACCATAGATGACACGCATAAATCCTCTGTCTATCAATGCTTGAAAACCTTCCTCTATCAAGCGACCTAGATAAGCATTGACCGGGTTGGGTTTGAGAATCACCACCCGATTCTCAATGAATAGTTTATGGAGGACGTCAACTACCGGGAGTACAGAGACGTTGCCGGCACCAAGCACCAAGACAACTTTCCCCCCGTGGTTCTTATCCTGATAGGGGAGAGCCTGCGTTCTAATAGTCTCTTCTTGGGTAAGGCCAGGCTCCATCCATACCTCTCCAGTAGCACCACCAAACATCAGCTTTTCAACCTGGTTTCTGGGAAATACTTTTGCCACAACCTGACCGTTAGCATTGGTCACAAGCTGATTCGCAATACGTGGTCTTCCATACCTTTGGATGTCTTTTAGGGACTCGCGCAGTAGTCTCAGGCTACGCAATATCGTAGCAAAGAGCGCCCATTCTTCGGCAATGCCTAACATATTGCTCACGGACAAGCCTTTTGCTTCAAGACTTGCAGAAATCCAGCGATCCGCGACCTTCAGAATACCTCGGGTAAGTTCCTCCAGGATTCTGATACGCTCAGGAACATCTGTTAACACCCAGGCATCCTTGTGGGCAACCAATTCCGCCAAAGCCTCGTCAATGGCTACCAGTGAAGTCACCTGAGTGCTCTGTTGAATGCCCTCCGAGGCTAATAGTTCCTTAGTTGAGAAAGCTCCTCCACTAATATCTTGTGTTCTTTTTCTACTCACGATTTTCTCGCCCCTCTATTTTACTATTATAAAGAGTAAGGAAAGAGGCATCAATAGGGTAATTTTGCCTAGCAGAAAAATAGCAGATTTCTATAGATATGATTATGGTACAGCCCAGTATAGAATACATCTTGAGGGAGAATATGCATAGTCTTTCAGAGAATTTGTGACAATTTTCCGACGTAGGAACCTCTCTAGTGGCATTAATATGACCGGAATCCTCTATTTCAAGTCCGTATTAATGTCATCAAGACAACAATCCATCGTTTTGTGACTTGGTAGTCACCGACGCCACGCTTTGAGGATTTGCTCTGTTGTTCCAGTTCCAGGCTCCAACTTTTGCGCCGCCACATTTTTATCCTGGAAAGTGTAGCTAAATGAAGCCTGAGAGAAAGCTGGTACTTTCAACCGTGGAAGCGATTGAAGGGAAATTATGGTGAAGCGTTTGAAGAAATGGCCGGTGAAGCGATTGAAGGAGTGGACACAAAAGCAGAACCAATCAGAGTGGATACCAAACCGGATATAGTCGAAACTGAAGCAGAACTAGGAACTAAATCTCGAGTGCATAACTCATCGTTTTGTGACCTGATAGTCAGGTATGTCGGCCTTAAAATCTGCTACCTTGTTCCGGTTTCAGTCTCCAACTTCTACAGCTCTATGCTTCTACTCGGAACTGTAGCTAAAACAAGGCTAGCACTTGAGACTTTGAATCACCGTAGAAGCGTTTGAGGCGCAAGGAGGTAGAAGTGAGTGAAAACAGCAGCAGAGCCATTGGTAGAAGCGTTTGTGGCCGCAAAAACAGACATGAGATAACACTGGGGCAACCCCCAAACGCTTCACGGTACTTTTTCAAAGCTACGAATGAATGTAAATAATGCCGGAGAGAAGCGAAACCGGGTAGTGAATCTTGAAGCCACAATCTGGCTTCTTGTTGAGTGGAAGTTGGTTGGGCAAAAGGCTCGAGTCCTTTCTGGTAGGCCAAAGCGTACGATAGACGCGATTCTTGACCTTCCTTTCGGTCTGTCTGACCGCTGATTACACTAAAGATGACTTCTGCCGACCAATCTGATTGCGTATCCTCATGTCGATATGGTTCCTTCCTCGACGGCAATAGCGGTTTGATTTGGAGTCTTGCCAATTCTCATTATTTATGACACAATCAAATATGATTTTCACTTGGCCGATTCACAGTCGCACTCGAATTCACGGTGTTCATTCGCCAAGTCCATTTGTTGCCGGGGGTATGGCGCACTACAATCTTAACGGGTTTAGTGGATATACATTCCGTTTTGATACCCGCGTTAACAGGGATTTGGCGCCATATCAACTAGCGTGAGGAGGAATATTAGATGAGTAATTACAGATTCCCTAGGGGGTCTGAATGGCATAAGTGGGATTTGCATGCTCATACCCCTTTGGATTCTGATTGGCTTTCCCACCCATCTCTATCAACACATGTTGAGAAACGACAATTCGCCCAACAATATGTAGCAGCTGCCATTGGAGCAGAACTCGCAGTTGTCGCGATTACGGACCATAACTTCTGCCGTTCTCGTAATGAGCTTCTCATACCATTCATACAAAAAGAAGCGAGGGGTTCAGGTTTGGCAATCTTACCGGGTTTCGAAATAACTGTTTCTGATTGTGGAGGGACTCATGTTTTGGTCATATTTTCCGAAGATTCACCGCTAGATACAATTGATCATATTGTGTTCCAATTGTTTCCACCGGGAGCACCCAGATTCCTGAAGAACGCTGTCGCACCTAGCGCGAAAGACATCGAACAACTGAACGACATCCTGGTGCGATCCAAGTTGAACTATCTACTTGTATTTGCGCATGCTGACAGAGAGAATGGGGTTCTTAATCAACCAGCAAGTAAGCTACGTGCCAAGTTATGGCAACAGCCATTCGTAAGAATAGCTCAATTGTCTAAGCGTCCTTCCGAATGCACCGGATTTATCGCGCAGGTTTTGAATGGCACAGTTCCGGACTACTGCAAGAACATCACTTATGTAGTAGCTTCAGATTGTAGGTGTCTAGAGCAGAGCGAAGTCACTCCTGAACGCCATGCATTGGGACAACGTTGCACCTGGATAAAGGCATCTCCCACTTTTGAGGGACTGAAACAGATAATCTTCGAGCCCAAGGAACGCGTTTGTATTCAGGAGCATCAGCCAGGAGGAAAACCGGCCTTTCGTACTATCGACCGCGTTAGATTCCTCGATTCCTCCAATACATTTCAGTCTGAACCAATGCCTTTGAATGCGAATCTAGTGACCATAATTGGGGGGAAATCAACCGGCAAGTCTATACTACTGTCATGCATAGCTAGGGCTATTAATGGTGAATACGCTCAAAAGGCGACCGCTTTCGCCAAAGCTAATGTTTACGATTTAGGCAACCTCGATTTCGAAGTCACTTGGAGCTCAGGAGACGTGGACAAACTATCAGAAGACCAAGGGCAGCGCCACGTCACTTTCTTGCCACAAATGTTCATCCACCGTCTCGTTGAGGATGAAGGGCGGCCATTACTCTCCGAGTCCCTACTTAACTTTCTGCGACAGAATGAGTCATTCGAAGCTGCCTATCGTGCATTGGTTGGCGAACGCGATGAAATTATGACGAAGCTAGCAACAGAGATCTCTAACCTCTTCTCATATCTTTCCACTCGGAAAGACACAGTAGAGAAGATGGAGAAGCTAGGTAACAAGAGAGCTATTGAAGCCGAACTGGTAACAATCGCTGAGAGGTCTGAAGAACTCAGAAAATCATCTGGGTTCACTGAAAAAGAGCTTGAGAAACACAAAGAATTGCAGCAGAAAGTCACCAGTTTGAATGCTCAATGTCAGGCTGTTCAGCGTACGCAGGCGTGTTTTCGGGAACTTGGCAATCAGGTACCGGCTCTTATTAAAGGGACCATAACTAATCTCGATGGTCTTGTTGAGGAAATTGCTGAGTCTCTCGAACTTGAAGATGTAGAAATTAGGTCAGTCAAAGCCCATACGACTAAATTGACGAAAGCGATTCAGGTCGCCAACGAGGAATTTATGAGGGAGATTTCGATAGCTGCACAGAGCCTATCCCGCGAATTAAAGACGACCACTGGAAGTTTAGATATTGCGCAAAAGCAGCTGGCCCCCTTTTTGGCTAAAATTTCAAACCAACGAAAATTGGAGGAACTCCAGAAATCCACTAAACAAGCCACTTCCCTGTTGAAACAAATAAGTGGGCATGAGAAAGCAAAAATCAAGCTTGAGAACAAGTATCAGCGTTCTGTGAGGGCAATTGAGGGCTTCATTAAGGAGCGCTATAAGATTCAGAGGAAGCTAATTGGACTTTTCAATAATCCTGCGTATACACAGATAGGAGATGACACATTTGTCACAGCATATTTGACCTTCGATGAAGATAGGTTCAACAATGATTTTCTTGGGTGCTTTGATTTACGTAATCCCTTGTCCCGACTGGGGAATTTCTTCAAGAACAACGCTGTTGTCTGGACTCAAGAGAAACATATAGAAATAATAACCGGTATAATGAGCAAATTAATCGAAAAGTCCGAGGCCGAACTCAGATTGCGCTCTGGTCAATCCCTTCGAAATGCAATGGAAGTCCTTCTTCGTGATTACTTGTCCCACGAGTTCACCGTGAAACAGGGTGGCGAAGATATTTTTGAAATGTCTCCGGGTAGACAAGGGCTTATCCTTCTTGAGATCTTTCTCCATTTAAGCGATTCCACATATCCCATTTTAATTGACCAACCTGAAGATAATCTCGACAATAGAACAATCTACTCACACCTTGTAAACTATGTGAAAACACGGAAACAAAGTCGCCAGATCATCATAGTGACACATAATCCAAATCTTGTACTTGGTCCCGACGCAGAGCAGATTATTGTAGCTAATCAAGACGGTCAAGGTCAGGGCAAGAATGCAAAATACCGGTTTGAATACGTGTCTGGACCCATCGAATTGTCATTTGCCGATTCGACAATTACCTCGGTTCTTAATGCTCAGGGGATACGAGAACACGTTTGTCAGATTTTGGAGGGGGGAGAGGAGGCCTTTCGGAAGAGAGAGGAAAAGTACTGCTTGGGCTAAGGTATGATGAGAGCAGCCTTGTTTTGCAAGGGCTGCTTGGCTCTTTTGCCGCTGCGGGGAAACACCACACAAAATGACGTTTTGTGTGGGAGAGGTAGTGGCTTCGTCACGAAGAGGCTTCTGGTACCTCAACAAGTTCTGTTGGGACTGAGGGGGAACTAAGCGCTCTCAAACAAGACCGTATTTCACCTAGCTCAATGTCGGTTAAGCCCCAGAGTGCCGATGCTTTCTGGTTTAGTTGTTCATCCAACCTCTGCAGTTCTTCTTCCTTGCCTTGCGATGCAAGCCGATGAGCTTTCTGTGAAAGTATAGACATCTCAGTGTGAATTGGGTTGCCGGAGTCAAACTGGGGAATATTCATTACGGTGACTATGTGTGTAGTTATATCGGTTGTATATCCTAACGGGAGGAGGGTGGCAGGTGCTGAATTTAAAACTGCACAAACGTAGTGTGCTTCAAGTTTGTCTCTGAAAGAGATGAACTGTACGGTCTGGTCAGGTATAACCAACTTTGTTGATGAGCCAAATCGCACGTGACTAAATACACTACACTTCAAAGTAACATCTTCTCGTGCCCACCCCACTTTGTACGGTTCCATTGTATAGGGGCCAACGTTATATATGGTATAGAATGGGGCACCGGTTTCTCGGAAAAACTTCCTGTATCCGCTTCTGGCTAGTAGCTCATCGTGGAATCTGGACAAATACCTATAAGTATCCGGTAAATCGGTTTTAACAAATGTTTCGTCCACACCTGTCCTCGTATCAGGGTCTTGTGTAAGTAGCATATATGTTGACGGGCCTGCCCACCATCTAGCTACATCCCTACCTCTAAGAAGCGGATATACTAAGTCCGGCTCAACAACTTCGGTGACGGATTTGGCTTTTGCTCTGCCGATGTCCCACAAGTTTGCGATTCTCAATCTACCGTCTGGAAGTACCTCCAGTATTTCTAACCAGTATACTGCGTTTAACCAAGTACATGCGCCCGAATGCGCCTTGTATGCAGAGGAGCCAACCACCTTCTGCAGCCCAACAGCCGCAGCTGGGGTAACAGTAAGCCAAGGAGAAGTACGCTTTCTCCCCTCGATTGGTTGGGCTGACAGATAGATCTTCCGGGTTGAGTTCTCGACCTCTGAAATCGTTGAATCTGTAGCTATTCTGCCCCGCTCCGTTTTCTGCCACACAACGTACGGAACAGGGTATTGAGTAGGTGACCCCTTGTTAAGAATTAGCGTTGCTGTGCGATTGGTGGCGCCCTCAAATGGCTGGAGTCGCACCAAGTCCTGAACTGAGACCACCTTCAGATGCATACCTTCCTTGCCTATTTGAAATCGACGAAATCCGTCACCAGCACCTTTGGTTTTGAAAACCGTCTGTGTGATAACAAAGCCCAGGGTACCGTTGTTTGAGAGGTAGCTGTCAGCTGCACTGTACAGCATCAGCATTGATATGTCTTTCTTGCCTCCGCCGAGACGAGCAGCATGGCCTTTCAGTGAAAAAAGACCATATTTTTGCCATAGCTCCTTGGTAGCATCCCGGTACTCAGTAGCTAGGCTCTCCCAGTTCACCCACGGAGGATTGCCTATTACATAGTCAAAGAGAGTGGCAGAACGAAAGACGGGTGCGAAGGCATTCTTGATAATGCGAGCCCACAGTCCGTTATGTTTATCCGCTTTGAGCTGAAGCACCTTTTCGTAAAGTGTTACCAGCGAAAGTTCAGTGAGCGGGTTTTCCCATTGCAACTCCCGTTTCCCCAACGCTATAAATTCTTCTACCCGGTAATTGTTGTCAACACATTGTTCCAAGAGGCGACAGAGCGTATTCACCCGACCTTTATCTACCAGCTCCTTCGGAATCCAGAACTCCTTCTGGGTCGAGGGCACAGGAATATCTTGCTGGTGTTCAATGGGGCGCTGCAAATGCCACTGGGTTTGCGGTGTTAGGATAGAGTCACAAAGGTAAACGGGAATGTCCTTTCCTGCCAAATGGCGAGCCAGAGGGCCTAGAGCCAGGAGATAATTGGTGCGGGCAGTAATAACAGCAAGTGGATTCAGGTCAAAACCCACCACGTTTTCTAAGATTTGGGATACCAGTTCCCGCTCGCCACGGGCACGCCAGGCCAATGAATCTTGCGCATAATCTAAAATGCGGCGAATAACCAACACCAGAAATGTCCCTGAGCCGCAGGCGGGGTCTAGCAGCCGATGGTCAGGGTTACCTGTATATCCCACTTCATTCAGTAGCAGTTCTGCTAGCCAGTCTGGCGTATAATACTCACCCAGGTCGTGGCGCAACTCTTGAGGCACCACATCCTGGTATAGCTTTTTCAATAAATCACGAGTTGCTTCTGGGGCAAGGGTAGCAGTGGCTGGCTCATATTCTGCCAACGAACGAGCCAAGCTACGGATTGACTGTTCAATATCTGCATTCCAGACAGACAGGTACCACCCAAAGAAATCTGCTTCCAGGAAGTTGCGGATGCCTTGGGTCTCGAACCAAGTGCCCCTCTCCAGCTCTTCCACACGGCTTTGCAGTAGTTCACCACTCAATGCGGGGAGTTCCTCCGCTATGGAAGCCAGGAGTGCACCCTGTTGCAAGGAAAGGAGTTCCGCCGCCAGCAGTTTCGTAAATAGAGCATAATAGGTATGGACTGCAAAAAGAAGAGGCTTGAGGTCGGTAAATTCAGTGACGTGGTAAAGGCGTGCCAGGGCCTTGGCATCACTTTCGGCCTTGACTAGCTCTTGACCGTATACTATCCCAAAGATACGCTTCCATTCCTCATAAAGCATCTCCACTCTTGGGAACGGGCTTCCGGGTGTCGTCAAACAGTCCGTTAGTCGATTGTAAAGTGAGTTGACTACCTTGTGAGCCATCTCTCCGGCAGGGCCGAACTCTCTGGCAAGCTCCTCGGCAACTAAGGGACGGCGGCGCAACGCCCGTAGGTGTAGCAGAAACTCGCTGATACTTTCTTCGGTAATTGAGTAAGGACCAGCGACAGAGAAGCTCCCTTTAAGTGTCTCTTCAGCCAACAATGGGAGCTGAGTTGACTGTAGCTTGGGGCTAACCTTCGCTGCCGCGGTGGGTCTGTCGCCGCGATAGCGGAGAAAAAAGATGCTGCGCCCGTCAAAACCAATACCGGCAACGCGTCTGAGAGTGGCTTCGCGCTGGCTACCAGAGCCAGCCAAACCTACAAGATAGCGTTCGAGCTGCTCGTAGGTAGAAGAAAGGCCCTTCTCAGTGCTAAGTTTGCCGGGTGGCTCATATTCGATAATTGCCTGACCATATAGCGCATCAGCCCGGCCAGGAGCGGTGAGGATGGTACGGCGAATGCGCCTCTCATAGCGCGGTTGGACTGAGATTCCCAGTCTCTGTAGGGTGGGCTCAAGAAGTTTTTCAACGCCAATACGCAACTCCTCCTCATTTGCAGCTCTTTCTGCTATTCTCGTAATAGCCAAAGCTAAGTCCGCAGCCTCAGAAGTAACGGAATTGTTAACCTTTTTCTCTTGATTCATCTCCTCTTACCTCGAAGAACACCCATACCCGTTTTTGTCTAGCCTTGACAGTTGAGATTATACCAGAATTTGACATTGAGGAACGTACACAATACAAGCGTTCTGTCTTACAGGCAAAGAGACACAGCGACTTAACAAAACTGACTTTTGTGTCGCTGAATTTGGTGGCTGTGCATAAATGGAAAACCGTTTTAAGCAAGGTATATTATTCTTTGGGTAATTCCTCAATCACCTCTACTATCCTTGGATTATTAGGGTTATCATTGAACTTAACCGAATAACAGTGTGTCGCTCTTAACATGATTTTTTGTTCCGCATACACAATATCGATATTTCCGAAATAGGGACTATCCTCAGAAACAACCTCGTATTTATACTTTAAAAGCTTCTGTGCTTTAAGACTGTATTCAGTTATTATCCGAATGGAAAGTGTTTGATTTAACATTGGAACACAACCTGGTTCGACAGACCTGGAGGAGAGTTTTCTCCTTACCTTAACTACACTTAACGGAGGGTTAGTCGCTTTCTTAGCGGATTCTTTTGCTAGTTTGTCAGCCGCTCTATTATGTTTGTCTTTTGAATGCCCTTCAACCCAGTAGAACTTAAATTTTTTCTGACTTCTATCTAATGCTTTTAACATCCTTGTCAATTTTTTCCATAACTCTACATTAACAACTGGCTTACCATAGTAGTTACACCATTTGAGTCTTGGCCATTCATAAATGGCTCTGTTATAGTTTTCCGACACATATTGTGAATCAGTGTGGATAGCGATACGCCGAAAGCTGCTGAAAGCTGGATGATGCATTGCTTGTTTGATGCCTTCTATACACGCATAAAGCTCCATTTCGTTATTCGTAGCCCCGATAAATCCAGGTGGTGAAATATCCTCGACCTCCTCAAACCCTTCCTCGTTGACAAAAAGAAGACGGATTCCTATGCCGCCGGCGCGAGGATGGGAAAAAGAGGAGCCATCAGTATAGATATTTATTGCGCCCTCAATGACCATATCACCAGCAAGCTCTTATCCAGACTTTGAGCTAATATTAGTACTCATCAAGTGATAAGTCTAGGAATCCGTAAGGCTATAACCTTGGATATTGAACTTTCTAGCGTTTTGTGACTCCTTATCTCTATTGCATATCCTGGACATAAAACAAGGAAATATTGACAGTATCTGAATGTACTTGCTATATTGAGAATTAACCTCTTGAAGAAATAGAATTTCAAGACTAATATCAGGGTGGGCGGTTAAGTGTGTGCGTCAGCAGGTTATCGTAGTCCCCATGATGCTAAGCCGAGCACGTATAGAAATGTGAACTGGGCTCTTTTTTCTGCATAAGCATGTTTGAAGTAATTGTGATTTGAACACAAAAGGGAGGGATAAAATGAGAGCAAGATCAAGAAATGGGAGTTTGCCAGGGCTTAGGGCGCTGTTTAATGCAAGGTCTTTTGCTTTAGTCGCTATGAGCGTATTGCTGTGCGTCGGCATTGCTGGATGTGAAGGAAGTCCAGATACAGCTCCAGGTGCGTTTGCATTATCTTCACCCGCTAATGGCGCCACCAGTTTTTCTTTAACCCCCACACTTAACTGGACAGATGCAGATGGCGAGACCAGCTATACTGTGGAAATAGATGACGAAGACACATTCTCTTCACCGTTGGTGCACCAAAGCACGGGGATTGTTGCAGGCGAAACTAGTTATGTAGTTCTAGATGGTGTTCTAGCTAGTGGGACGACATACTACTGGAGAGTGATTGCCGTAAACTCTGCAGGTTCAACAATTGCATCAAATGCACCTTTTTCCTTCACGCCTTTGAGTATCGGTGCATTAGTTCCGGGATTTGGAGCTGACGGGGTCGTAACAAGCAATCCCAGCGTGGGTGGTGCTGCTGCATATGGAATAGCCATAGATTCCACCGCAATGTACGTGGTCGGCGCTGATCTTAGCCCAGGAACGGCTCAGTGGCGAATAGAGAAAAGGAGTTTAACAGATGGCAGCCTGGTTCTGGGATTTGGAACAGGAGGGGTTGTCACAAGCAACTCCAGCGCGGGTGATGATGGGGCATTGGGTATAGCCATAGATTCCACCGCGATGTACGTGGTCGGTTATGATAGCAGTCCCGGGAATCATCAATGGCGAATGGAGAAAAGGAGCCTTACAGACGGTAGCCTGGTTCCGGAATTTGGAACAGGCGGAGTTGTCACAAGCAATTGCAGCGCAGGTGATGATTTGGCATTGGGTATAGCCATAGATACCACCGCAATGTACGTGGTCGGCTGGGATTTCAGCCCCGGAAACTTGCAGTGGCGAATAGAGAAAAGGAGCCTGACAGACGGAAGCCTGGTCTCGGAATTTGGAACAGGCGGAGTAATCACAAGCAATCCCAGCACGAATGGTGCTGCGGCATATGGAATAGCCATAGATTCCACCGCAGTGTACGTGGTCGGTTGTGATTACAGCTCCGGAAACAGTCAGTGGCGAATAGAGAAAAGGAGCTTGGCAGACGGAAGCCTGGTTTCAGGATTTGGAACTGGCGGGGTCGTCACGAGCAATCCCAGCACGGGTGATGATGGGGCACGGGGCATAGCCATAGATTCCACCGCGATGTATACGGTCGGCTATGATCACAGCCCCGGAAACGACCAATGGCGAATAGAGAAAAGGAGCCTGACAGACGGAAGCCTGGTTTCGGAATTTGGAACAGACGGGGTTGTCACCAGAGATCCCAGTACGGGCTATGATGCGGCATTGGGTATAGCTATAGACTCCACCGCGATATACGTGGTCGGCATTGATTACAGCCCCGGAAACAGTAACAGCCAATGGCGAATAGAGAAAAAGAGCCTAACAGATGGAACAGGCGGATTTGTCACAAGCAATCCCAGCACGGGTGATGATTGGGCATATGGAATAGTCATAGATACCACCGCAATGTACGTGGTCGGCGCTGATCTTAGCCCAGGAACGGCTCAGTGGCGAATAGAGAAAAGAGTCAAATAACATATATTATCCTACAGAGGCAGATTTATTTGGTGAAGGGTAATCATTAGCAGGAAGGCTCAGGGAGAAAAGTAAATTTAAGTTCCCATGTTTTTAGCATGTGGATTGAGTTAACGTGCCCAAATAAGTCGCTTAATGTCGGACTTGTTGACTGATCGACAGCCTGTCTTCTTGTATCCAAATAACGTGAATCACAAAAGCTCTGGTTGTTGCACAATCACTTGTAATGTGTGATTCGTAAAACAAAAGGACTGGATATCCCGACACCGGGAAAATCCAGCCCTTCTGAGTTCTGTTAGGCTGTGTAGAAGCAGTCCCAACTCTAGCCGATTCTGTATACTTTTGTGCCGCAGGTCGGGCAGACGCCTTGAGTTGCCGGTCTGCCGTTCTTCATTGTGATTCTTCTGGGGTCCTTGATTTCTTTCTTGGCACGGCACTTCATACAGTATGCTTGCATTTGGACCTCCTTTCCTGGGAATACATAGTAGGCTATTCACTTGTGCGGTGTCAATAGCTATAAAGTGCCCTAAAATAGTGATATGCTTACCTCAGTCTCGACAAGCTCAATCTCGCCATCTCTTGTAGCCCTAAAGCTTAATTGCTTGGTCTTCTCACATTTGTTTTTGTCTCCACCTCTCATATAGTCCCCCTATGATAACACCTATCCTGAACCACTCGTTTCTGGATTTCCCCGTGTCGTAGCGCTTGATAAAAAACTCCAGTGCGTTAAGAAAATCTGGGTCAGCACCATTAATCCACTCTTGCTGTGCTTCGTCATTGAGTATTACCTCTTTGATCAGTGTCTCCATTTTTTCCTTGCGGTTATCCATTTCTCCCCCTTTGGGCGGCCCCGCACACTAGGAAAACTCGGGAAAACCGGAGGATAACCCGAAACCCAGCGTGCGGGACCATGTATTTGAAGTTATCGCCTAGTCTGGCACAATGGGCATATACTAGCGTGTTCTCTTTCCGATGTAAAGGTGGCACTGGCGTTGAGGGCACGCTGTATCCTTTGAGGGGACTGGACAATATGACTACTTGCCCAGGTGATCAGGTTCATCATATCGTAGGAATTGCGCGGCGGCTCCTGGATAGCCTGTGCCCTAACAGCCTCAGCCTCTCTCCCCGTTATACCGGCCTGCCGTAGCAACTCCTCGAGCACACCGGCTCGCTGATCGGCTGGTATTCTCTCTTGGATCATCTGTTTGTACCGGTTCACAATGTTGCCGACTGACTGGTAGGCTGCCCGGACAGACTGTCTAAACCAGCTCCAAACATCATCACCTTCTCCGCCCCCGCCGGTGAAATTGGCCAGCACGGTCTTGCTGGTTACGCCGTTGGTGCATACCAGCCTCAGCACATAGCTTTGCACTGAAGGCATTATGGTGTTGATGGGACTGAATGACACCATGGCGCCAGCCCTCACTAGGTCGCCCCGGCGGACCGCCTCTTGCTTGGTGCCGACTATTTCCAGCATGGTGGAGTAGTTGCCCAGGATACTGACCCTGTGGTAGTCACAGTGAGGCACGGCCTGCTCAATGGTGGATAGCACTCTCTCCACAGGCAGGTTTCTCACCCCACGGTATTCGCCGAAGTTCTGCACCTGGCCATCATCAAGGAGCAGATTATATCTCTCCTTCCGGCCCAAGAGCTCCGTGACCACCCTGCCGAACAGGTTGGGGCTGAGCTCCTGGCATACTGCCCGCGGCAAGCCAACAAAGTTAGTCATTACCTTGACCCCGTTCTCGCTCAGCGGAACAAGCTGGCCACTGCTGCCGGGCCTTATGACTACCTGACCGGGCTGAACCAGCACCCTCGTCCGGGGTGTGTGCTCTACCGATCTTGCCGTGGTGTGGCAGATGGGCTCGAGTCTTTCTAATACTTCTGTTCTGTTCATATTCCTCCTGTTCTCTCAATTTTTCTCATTTTTCTCTCAAGTTTTCTTTTAACGCTTCATAGTATCACCCCCTTTCTACTGCTTTGTATCTGTATTTCTTTGAATATCCGGGATAGCCGATCCGTCCACCACTTCGGCAGCTTATTATTGCATTGGTAGAAACCAAAATTTTCCATATCCAGCACTAGGCACGCCTTCTTCTGAGCCGCTTGGCCCCTTATACCCTTGAAGAAGTCATAGGCCTTGCTGGTGAAGTCGACCATTTCATCCCGCTCCCAGAGCTGATGGGCATAGGTAGGTCGCTTCCAGATGATGCGATGGACAGAGGTGCAGACATTGAGGTCCAATTTTCTTGAATAATGGCTTATAAAGAGTATAAGTTGTTCTCTTTGCCCTGCAATGGCTAGGAGATCATCCAATTCCACTGCATCACCACTTTGACTTCTCCTAGCATGTGCCGATTGTGCAGCTTCATCATAAATTACTACCGCTCGATCCTTCCATTGGCTCCTTTTTGTAGTTACTTTCATCCAAGATGGTGTGACACGCTGCAAAGACTTCCTCTGTTTCTCGTCTATCCGCGGCATGTGGAGTATGGCTGGCAGGTTACGCTTGTGGTGCATCTCGCCAGCGATCTCATGGGCTAATGCTGTCTTGCCGGTCCTGATATCCCCCATGATCATAACCACTCCCGGATAGGGTATTACAGAGTAGAGGCTGACCTTCCGTGGTGTGGAGAGGATAATCCGGGCATACTCCTCGCTCTTTTGGGCCCGATACCTTTTGAGCTTGTTAGCTTGACTCTCTTTTGGTGCCAAATTCACCTCCTTACCAAAGCTATTCGGATGACGGACAATAATTGGGACATATCGTTTTTGGTATTTTGGGCTTAACTGCCCGGGGAAGGGCCGGTGTGTTGTCCGGCCCTCGGCTCGGATAGTTAAGTCACCATTGCACGCTCATTGGCATAAGCACGTGGATGGTGCCGTTTTGTTTGACGACTCCTGGAGATTGGGCATCTCTTGTCCGCAGTGTGATTGGTCCGCTTGTCCGGGTAAGCAGGTCTTTCAGGTAGTTGGCCTCGAAGGCGATCTTGACTTTGCCCTTCGCCGGCACCTTGACCTCAGTTTCACCCTTGTCCGCGTTCTTTGCCGAGACGACTAAATTGCCACCTCGGGTCTGGAAGCGGACCGCGTTGTTGTCGGGCAGGGTGATCGAGACCACGTCCAGGGCATCCCTCAGTGCCTTGCTGTCCACGGTGACTGGCGACCCGTTCTTGGGAATGACCTGCTTGTAGTTTGGGTAGGTGCCAGCGGTCGCGTTGGCAGTCAGCACCAGCCCCTCACCAACAAAGCTGATGGTCGGGTTTCCCGCAGGCTGTTTCGGTTTGGCCTTGTGGATTGACACCTTGCCGGGCATCAGCTTCTCAATGAGCTTCACCGCCTTGCTAGGCATCACCGTCTGCTCCAGCTGCCCCTTTGCCTTGACCTTTGTTTCCGCCAGTCTAAAGCCATCGGCGGCAGCCAGCAGCACCGCACCCCCGTCGGGAGTAAGGCAGACGCCGTTGAGGATTGGCCTCACATCGTCTTTGGCCATAGCGTAGCTGATTTGCTTCAGTGCGCTGGCCAGGCCAGTTACCTCGACTGCCTTGCCTCTGACCCCCGGCACTGGCGGGAAGTCCTCAGCCTCGTAGCCCTCAAGTGTGGTAGTGGCTCCAGCCTCTATCTTCAAGTGGTTTTTGCCCACCAGAGACAGAGTGACTGTCTCCACCTTTACCACCTTGAGGAAGGCTTCCAGTGGTCGAGGCGAGACGCTGACTGCCCCCTGCCGGGTGACGGTAGCCTTACAGCTTGCCGTTAGCCCGACTTCCAGATCAGTACCGGTGAGCATTACCTGCCCACCGCCCGCCCGGATGAGGACAGAGGTGCATATCGGCAAAGGATGCTTTGCCGGCACCGCGGACTTGACCTTGCCCAAGGTCTCCAAGAGTGCCCCACGCTGTGTCGTCGCTCGCATAGAGCACCCCCTTATTAAGTTATTTGAGGCTGAACGCCCCACGTCTGAAGGCAAAGTCGCCCTTGCCCCCAGGTTGTCGAACGTTTAGCGTTTCATGCTTCACCTCTATAGTCTTGCCACTTTACGATTGGCATAATAGCCAGCTTCGACCATAGCCAGTTTGTCCATGACCTTTGAGTATGGCTTGTTACGATACTTCTGTATGAGTTCATAGCATCCACACTCGCCACCGACCCAGATGCCGTTACTGTACGTGGAGACTTTTATTCGGCCCGAGACACTTCCGCCACAGAATTCGCATGTCATGGCCTTCACCCCCTTATTCAGTTTTATTCAGGACTAATCGACCTGCGGCTGGAGGCAAGGTTATCCCTTGCCCCTAGGTTGTCGGGCGATTAGCTCTTGCCGTTCTTTGAGCCGCAGCGGACAGCCGTGACCTGTACTTGGTACTTGTCGCCGCCCTCGATAACCTTGCCCTGGCCCCGGAAGCCATCGGACCCAGTCTTGAAGGTTGTCGGCTTCAGCTCGATGGTGATGGCCGCCTTCTGTAGTATATTCTGGCCTGTCATTGAAGCACCCCCTTTACTTTATTTCGCAAAACTCAAGCATAGCCGCTTGAGCTTCTTGACCTGTTCTCTGGTGTAGCCTGGACAATACGTGTCCAGGTTCACCATGAGTCGCTTTGGCAGCTTCTCGGGATCACGTGTGATAAATTCGGGCTTGAGTTCGTCCTTGCCGTTCTTGTGCAAAGCAATCGTCACCCCCCGATAGGTGACGAATTTGAACGGCTTTGCTGGCCGCTTGCGGCGTCGATCCGCCTCTAGTTGAGCCTGGCAGTTATGGCAAAAGCCTTGCTCGGTAGAGGCCGGACGGCGACCGCAAATATGGCACTTGCGAACCTTCACCTTTGTCGCCATACTTCACCCCCTTATTCGATTATTGAGGCTCTTAACCCCACCGCTGGCCGCCAACGAGTGTTGACGACCAGAACGTGGAATTAAAAACAAGACATAGCTCCCCCGACCGCCAAAGTCGGGGGAGCTGAACCCGGCGCCATTCTCCATGTAACAGTCCACCCATCCACCACGTCACGGCAGCTCCACCTGGGACTTTTGCAGGCGGAATACTCTCATGGGCGGTAAGGGCCTTCAGGACTTGCTACCGTCCTTGCCAGCGACTAGTCACGCGCCCCGCTTGCCCCACGTTGCCCCTACATAGGGACGTGGGAAGAACGCATGGCCAGCTAATGCCGGCCGCACCCTGTACTCTTGGGACTGGGGGGAGTCAACCCCACAGCCGTACCATGAGCTACAGCCACCGTGCCAGCAGTCCACCATTGACGGAGGCGCACTACGGCAATTGCACCCCGATCCCTTAACGTCGGATAAGACGACGGCTGATTCGCACGCCGCACGCTAGACTGATTTAGGCCAGTCGGTCCCCGTAGCTTGCCTATCACTACGGCTAGGGCTAGGACTGGGCCTTGTCCCGAGAGGTGCGTTTGGAATGCCCTATGCCTGGCGTTCAGACCGCACGCATCCCGGTATGCCTCTATGTTAGGCTGTCGCGTCAAGTGTCCGCGTCCCCCACCTCATGCTGAGGTCAGCCCCAAGCGTCCCGAGTGTGGGCACGGATTGGGATTGCTAGGCCATCCATAGAGGATTGGCCTTATACTATGGCTATTCGGGCAAGCCATAATATTTGGGACAATAGCAAAGGCGGCCGACTAATCGGCCGCCTTTGCTACCGCTCACACTTTGGCAATTCGGATAACTGGCTATTATTGGGACAATTTAGCTACGATTTAGCTGTGAGCGATTTTAATTGATTAGCAGTTTATAGCCTTCAGTCTTGGCCCAGCGGTTCAAACGCTTGCGCTCTGTATCGTTAAGAGTACCGCTAGACTTTGGCTTGCCGGCTTTGCGGTTTCTAGGCGCTCCAAGTGGTTTGCCCTGCAATCGCTTTGATACTAGGTATTGTATATCCTTTGGTATCTGCTGCCATAGCGATTCAGCGTCCAGCTTGGCAATTTGCTTTCGCTCAAACTCTACCTCACCGACTACCAGTTCAGCGAGTTCAGTCTCCTCGCCATCACTATTGAGTATCACCTCTGACAGATAGCCTTGGTAGAATTGGCTGTGCAGTTTGTATTTGGCCCACCAGTCCTGCCAGTCCCGTCTAGCGATGGTATAGGCAAATGCTGGATTTTCAGTTCCTGAGTCCAGGACCGCCGTGACTAATTCCTGAAACAAGTCCTGGCGCTCACTGCTAGGTACTTTGCGACTAAAGATATATCCGGCCTCGACTGCCAGCTTTGCATTTATACTGAGATTGTCAAGCTCTTTGGCTGTTGCCTTTACGAGTTCGATGTATTGGTTATCATCCTCAAAATTTGGCCCGCCAATAGCAGCTTTGGCGATTTGCTGATAATTGGCTTTTGTGATTATCGTCATTATGTAATACCTCCGGTTTTGTTATTTAACCAATTATCCGAATTGCCAATGTCAATATTCAATTGTTAAGGTACTAAAGCTAAATGGTCTAATACTATTGTCCAACAAAAGGACATTTTGTGCATTAAAAGAATGAACCTATATTTTCGTGAAGGATTTCAAAGCGGTCATTTTTTGGTGATTTCACGAAGGAACGAAAACCGCTGCTGCTGCTGGGTCACTAGCATATGCCACTACCCATAGAGGGCAGCAAAGGGGTTTGCCCAAGCAGACTCAGGAGCAACTCTGCCAGCCTCAGTGAGGCGGAAGAACCTGCGAGGATAGCCTCGGGGATAATTGTCCTGAAAGGTTGAGCGCTCTTCCTTGCCGCTTTCTTCCACCCAACCAAGCCTCTGGAGGTTTGAGAAGTAAACAACAAAAGAGTGATAGCGGCAACCACTGGACTTATAGGGTGTCTGAAGCAGGTATCGTGCGGCAAGCTTCTCTATTCCATCGGGAGAGATGGGACGCTTCTCACGCTTAGCTTGTCTTTCTTCCTGCCTTGTAGCTCTATCTACCGCAATCGCCTTAAGAAGAGCTTTCTTGTAGTGATAGCAGATGTCAGATTGAGGCGCACCGGCACTGGGGTCTATCTCTGGTGAACCATTTGGCCCGTGGCCCATGAGAAATTCCCGAATAAACCAGCCGCAGCCGAAGGGACGCAGAAAACCACCTCTAGTTGGCCTTAGTGGTTCAACCACTACCCATCTCCTTTAACTGACGCAAGATAGTCAAGCTATTCCCTTGTCCCACAACTTTTCGTACCACTCTTTGTGCTCTTGCCCAGAGACTTTTCTATACTTAGCCGTAGTATTAAAGTTGGCATGCCCCAGGTGTTGCTGTAGGAGCCTGAGCCCATCTCCCGAGTCATCGGTCTTAACTGCACGTACGGCAAAAGCGTCCCTTAGCTTGTGAGGGCTTACATTGTGGATTCTTCCAGTCTCAGGGTTGACCAACTTTGGCAGGTTTGCTCTCTCAGCACATTCTTTGACAATCTGCCAGGCTCTGTGTCGATTGATGCCAAAAACTAGTTTCTTACCATCTCGAAGAACCGGACCGCCACGCTGGACATATTCTCTGAGCACGCGCAGGGTGTCATTATCCACCGGCAGGAGCCTCTGGCGACGATGTTCTAGTTGCTCAACCTGAGCCTTCGTGACCTTGACCCCGCACTTGGGGCAAAATATATGGCTTCGGCCAAGTCTTTGTCCACACGCGGTGCAGGATAGCTCTAGGCTAGCCTTGAGGTGTTGAATAGTAATTGTGCCATGATCGAAGTCTATGTCTTCAATCGCCAAAGCCAGCGCCTCGCTGACACGGCAGCCGAGATGGAAGAGTACTCTGACAAGCAGTTTATCCCGCATGTTGAATGTCGCCTTCTCAAGCAGGCTTATTTCGCTTGGTTCAAGATATGTTTTCACAGGTCGTCCCTCGACGTTGGTGGATCATCTGTTTCCCGACAAGATGTCTTGTCCTCGCCGCCTCTACGCTTTCCAAGCTCACGGGCAATTATCCTCGCCAACAGCCGCAATGCTGCCGAAGGTGTTTGATATTTTGCACTTCCTGCAGGGTCACTCCAGCCGTCTTTACTTTCTTGGGTAGCCATGTTACACTAAATAATAAATATTAGCGATGATTATTACACTTGTAGCACATATAATAAACAACTGCAATGCACAATTTGTCACTTGACAACACTAACTCTATGTGATACTATAGGCACATAGTGCAAAAACCAGAGGCAAAAGGAGTTCAATTATGGCGAAAAGGATTAAAAAACCGCCTGTAAAACTCGAACAGCGGCGTGAATGGCTGAGACGTAATGAAATGGGCGAGTCAGTACCGAAAATAGCTGATAGCGATGATTTTGACGTCCGTACGGTAAGGAAGCATATCGAACTTGCTAAACAAGAAAGGGAGGTAAAAGAAGCGAGAGCCACTGTGCTGCGCAATGCTTTGGAACGCCACTATGACGACCTGCGCAAGTTTGCCGAAGCGCTGAATTCCGAGATATTGGGGGTGGGCAATATTCCATCATCGCCGGATGATGACTTTATGGAAGCTGCGTTGCGACAGCATTTACCACGCTCGCCCATATGGGGCTATATGTCAAAACGGCAAAACCTGCGGCAAACAGCCGATGAAGAACAACAGAACTTGGAAATAGTGATCGACGAATCGGTGAAAGCAGACCGGAGGCTGACCCCCCTGATCAATGACGGCCTAGATGGGATTGTACCGGGCATCGTTGCTGTTCTCGTCGCTGAGGCAAAGCAGTGGATCCATGGGAACACAGGGTATAGTCTCAAAGATAGCGTGGTCACGGAATCGGCGGGAGAAGGACTTGTGAATCCTTGCTTTGGCTTCTCACACATGGGCATAATGGAAGTGGAGCATTCCGAAAGATGTGTAAAAATAGTGCACGATGTTTTGGAAGACCTGGAATCCCGCCTGAGAGATTGGGAAGACTATCGTAACCTGGAGAAAACGATTGCTGAAATTGGGCGACTGGATCGTAAGCTCCGAGAAGAACTGGCAATAGTAAGGCTCAGGCGAATAGTACCGGGACGTTGCAAGTACTGCCCCCTGTGATAATGTTAGATTGGTTAGAGGAGAAGTACAATGAAAGTAGCTCTATATGCCAGGGTCTCGTCGGAGAAACAGGACGTAGACCTGTCTATTTCGGCGCAGCTCAAATCTCTCAGGGAGTATGCCGCCAGAAACGGACATGAGGTCATAAGGGAGTATATCGATGAATCGGAGAGCGGTAAGACAACAGCACGGCCAGCCTTCCGGGAGATGATCTCAGCTGCCCGTCGGTCTCCAAAGCCCTTCGATCTTATTCTGGTCTGGAAGTATTCACGCTTTGCCCGCAGTCGTGAGGATTCAATTGTATTCAAAACGATGCTCCGAAAGAATGGAATCCGAGTAGTCTCTATAAGTGAGCCTGCGGAGGATACCCCCACAGGAAAGCTGCTTGAGGCCATGATTGAAAGCCTGGATGAGTTTTACTCGGCCAATCTCGGTGAAGAAGTAACCAGGGGGATGAGGGAAAGTGCCTCCCGCGGCTTCTATATTTCATCCCGGGCTCCTTTTGGTTATCGCAAGGTTAAGGTTAACGATGGTGGCAAAGAGCGTCCCAAGCTTGAACTTGAGCTAAATCAGGCGCACATAGTGACTCGCATCTTTAGTCTGCTACTTGAAGGTAAAGGCCTGATGGAAATTGCAAAACAGCTAAATAAAGAGGGGATCGCCGGGCCCAAGGGCAAAGGCTGGATAAAAACTACAATCCATAAGATGCTCATTAACGAGGTTTACACCGGTACCCTGGTATGGGGTCGTAACAGTGTACATGACCTTTCGCCTATTAGGGTGAATAATGCCTGGCCGGCTATTATTGACCGAGATACCTTCGACCGAGTTCAGAGTCTGCTTAAGGACAGGGCTCCTGTCAACCTTCATCCGAAGCGGGTGGCAAGTCGTTACTTGTTAAGTGGACTAGTCCGCTGCGGACATTGTGGCAAGAATTTGGTTGGCCACGATGCTAAGAGCGGACGATTCACCTATTACGTGTGCGGGACCTTGCTGAAGAAGGGAACTGACTCATGTCCAACACGTTATCTTAACAGTCAGCAGTTTGAGAATCTGGTTATAGATAAGATAAAAGAGCATGTCTTAACTACTGATAATCTCACCAGGTTAGTGCATATGGTAAACGAGGAAATGGACAGCGTGGCGATAGAATACCGCCAACGCTTAGACAATGTTATCGATGAGATTGCCGACGTAGACCGCCGATTGGAGAGGCTATACGATGCTCTCGAAACTGGGAGGATACAACTCGCTGACCTGGCACCACGGATTCAGCAACTCAGGCAAAGGCGAGAGCAGTTGCAGGCAGCAAGATCGCAACTGGAACAGGAACTCTCCGCTAGGCGTGTGGAACTGGCAGATGAGGAAACCGTCGCTCATTGTGTATCCGACCTGCGTAATTTGCTAAGCGAGAGTTCCCTTGCCGAGAGAAAATCCTTTGTCAGGAGCTTTGTCAAAGAAGTTAAGGTGACGGGAGACAACGTACTGTTAACCTACACGATACCAATGCTACCTAAGGGGTTAACTGAAGAGATGCTACCGGTTCTGTCTATTGTACACGATGGTGGGCCATTGTGGACTCGAACCACAGACCCCGGTCTTATCAGGACCGTGCTCTAACCAACTGAGCTAATGGCCCTCGGCAGGTAAAATATAGCCCTTGTGAGAAGCGACTGTCAAGCTATTCAAACCATGGACAGGAATATTCCAGCAACCACTGAGGTAGCGATGGCACCTGCCATGTTAGGCCCCATGGCATGCATCAACAAGAAGTTTCTGGGGTTCGCCTTTTGCCCCTGTACCTGAGCTACCCTGGCTGCCATGGGAACCGCCGAGACACCTGCTGCACCAATCAACGGATTTATCTTCTCTTTTAAGAATAAATTGGCTATTTTTGCTCCCCAGATGCCACCGGCAGTACCAAAGGCAAAGGCTACTACAGCCAGGCCGATAATTATCAAAGTCTTGGGATTCAAGAATACCGCCGCCGGCATCAGTGCCCCAACGGTCAGCCCTAACAAAAATGTTGGTACATCTACGAATACACCACCTGCTGATGCTGCTAACCTATCAGTAACGCCGGTAACAGAAAGTAAATTGCCAAACATGAGCATGCCGATAAGAGGTGCTGAGGCAGGGACAAGTAAAGCGGACACCACGAAGACGGCTATGGGGAATATGACCTTCTCTAACCTGGAAACCTCTCGCATCTGGGGCTTCATATATATCTGGCGCTCCTTTTTCGAGGTAAGCAGTCTTATTACCGGTGGCTGGAGTATGGGTACCAGCGCCATGTAAGAATAAGCTACTAGCGTAATAGGGCCCAGCAACTGGGGCGCCTTAGCTACGGTAAGGTAAACCGTAGGAGGACCATCGGAGCCCCCGATAATACCAACACAGATGGCTTCGTTGATGGTGAACCATCCTGTAAGGTAAGCAATAAGGAATACAATGAAAACTCCTAGCTGTGCCGTAGCCCCGAACATAAAAGACAAGGGACGAGCTATAGCTGGGGAGAAATCCGACAGGGCACCAATCCCGAGGAAGATAAGCAAGGGGATTACTGCGCTCTCTAATCCATACTGGTAAAGCAAGTTTAACAGTCCTATTTTCCCTTCGGCTATCTCCTTCAGTCCGCCTGAGGCTGGCAGTGGGATAGCACCGGGCTCTGCTGGGGCATAAACCATTAATCCAGCAAGGGGTATATTAACCATCATGATGCCTATGCCTATGGGTACTAATAAAACGGGCTCCATTTTCTTGGCTACGCCAAGATAGATGAGGCCACCCCCGATGCAGAGCATGAGGATGTTGCCCCAGGTTAACCCGCTAAAAGCCATTTCGTATAAGCCAAACATCTTAAGTTATACCTCGATCAATTAAATTCAGCCATTGTCCCTTGGGGCTCTTCTTCGTACCACAAGCCCTATCAGCCAGACTACAATGCAGAGAATCGCCAGGATGAGGAGAGTTGATAGGAAACCCCAAAAAGCAATGTTTATTACTGAAGTCCAGTCTATCATCTTAGCCTTGTTCCCTTTCCTGCCAGACAAGAGCCGCTGTATGCTTTATGATTTCGTAACTAAAACCGCGGTAGGCAAGGTAACTTGATAGGCGTCGGTAAAAGTCTGGATAATCTAAATGGGCAAGCGTCGCCACGCGGCTAGAGCCTAGCTTATAGGCAATCGCTTCGTCATCTATGTCCTTGGTCACCTGTTCAATGATTTCTGCAGCTACTTTTTTATCTCTTAATTCTTTTTTTATCAATCTTTTGCTCTTAGGCCTGAAGGATAAACGGTTACCTGTCCAGAATTGGGCGAAGGCGAAATCATCGCTCAAGTTTTGCTCTCTGAGTTTGGCAATTATTTTCTCTGCCACTTCATTAGCAAAACCGCGCCGGTGAAGCCAATGCCTGATTTCCCCTTCGCTGCGCGGGCGATAACTGAGATAATGGTAAGCTGCATTGAGGCAGTCCTGCAAGGAATTACTATCGGTCAACTGGTTTTTTCCTGAATTACATCAATCTTCTTGCGATAAGGTTTCTGAACCTTTTCCGAGAGAGATGCTGGGAATAGCTGTTGAAGCTCTTATTGTGCTTTCTAGTTGTGAAGCTAGTTCAGAGTGCTGCCTCAGGTAATCCTTGGCATTTTCCCTGCCCTGCCCCAATTTCGTATCGCCGTAAGTAAAGAAGGCGCCAGCTTTCTTTATCACATCTGTTGCCACCCCAAGGTCAACCAGATTCCCCTCCTTGCTTATCCCGTGATTAAACATAATATCAAATTCAGCGCTGCGAAAGGGAGGAGCTACCTTATTCTTAACCACCCTGGCCTTTACCCTTATGCCTACCATTTCTGTGCCCTGCTTGATGGAATCACGCCGCCTCAAATCTATCCTCACCGAACTATAGAACTTAAGCGCCCTTCCCCCAGGAGTTACCTCCGGATTACCGAAAACAATGCCCACCTTTTCTCGCAACTGGTTAATAAAAATAACCGCTGTTTTAGACTTACTGATAGCAGCACTCAATTTTCTCAGTGCCTGGGACATCAATCGTGCCTGCAAACCAACATGGGCATCGCCCATCTCTCCTTCTATCTCAGCTCTGGGCACTAGGGCGGCTACACTGTCGATGACTATTACATCTACAGCACCGCTTCTCACCAGAGTTTCAGTAATTTCCAGAGCTTGCTCGCCGGTGTCAGGTTGGGAGATAAGTAAATCGCGCAGGTTGACACCGCAGTTAGCGGCATATCTAGGGTCAAGGGCATGCTCAACATCAATATATGCAGCAATACCGCCAGTTTTTTGAGTTTCAGCGATTATATGCTGGGCGAGTGTAGTTTTACCTGAAGCCTCAGAACCAAATATCTCGGTAACTCGCCCTTTAGGTATGCCACCTATTCCTAAAGCCAGATCAAGAGCCAGTGCCCCGGTGGGAATGGCATCTCCAGCTACTCTAGCTGGAGCTTCGCCTAACTTCATAATCGAACCTTTGCCATATTGCCTCTCGATTTGCTCAATAGCCAATTCGACTGCCTTCTCTTTTTCAGTAGCCATTGTTGAAGCATTATATCATGGCACTATAACCCAATCAAAGGGAAAATAATGTCAGGTCCTTTTTAGTGTGAAAATTTGCCTGAGTTTACCACTGTCGCTAAAAAGCAAAGCTGTTGACTGCAGGGGGCAACTACTTATAGCCCAGGAGCTCCTCCAAGCCTTTAGCTTGTTCCACATGATAAGGGCCCACTCTAGTGCGGCGGACTTCCACTACAGTAGCGCCCACCCCGAGTTTCTCTCCGATATCATGAGCAAGGCTTCTAACGTAAAATCCTGAAGATACCTCACAAGCAAAAGTGAAATAGGGGAACTGGAACTCCTTGAGCTCCAAGGAATAAATGCTCACCTTTTTAGGTGGTATATCTACGCTGATACCTTTTCTGGCTAGTTGGTAAGCTTTTTGTCCCGCTATTTTTTTAGCTGAAAATGGTGGAGGAGTCTGCCAAATATCACCATAAAATTCCTTCATCGCCCTTTCCAATTCTTCTCTGGTTACTTCGCTATCGCTTCGTCGCAAAATCTTTCCTTCAGAGTCAAAGGTATCTGTCTCAATACCGAGAACAGCCTTAACTTCGTAAGCCTTGTCCAGCTTAAGAAACAAAGAGGCGTTTTTCGTCCGTTTGCCGGTGAGAACCACTAAAAGCCCCGTAGCCAGGGGGTCCAAGGTCCCCGTGTGGCCAGCTTTCACGTTGAATTTCTTTTTTATCCGCTCTACCACCCGGGAGGAGGTAAGCCCTTTAGGCTTGTCCACCAGGAACATTTTATCCATCCCCGTAAGTATACTGGAAAACCCGGCGCTTATCACTCCCCATTTTAGGTTCTGTCGTTGCGAGGAGCGTAGCAACGAAGCAATCTGGGAGGAGGTAATGAGATTGCCACACACCTTTCAGGTGCTCGCAATGACAAAGAAAGTGAAGTGTTCGCAATGGCGGGGGAGAAACAATAGAGGCGACACCATTTTTTAGACCAGGAGGTGTAAAATGGGAAAGAACCTCGGGGCAGAGCTTGCGGTCAACAATGTATCTACTAAACTCAACCCCTTCGTCGAGGAGTTTCTGACTCGAACTGTGGTCGGTGCAGTCTCTTGCTTGAAAGGAGCTGAAAACATACGGGACCTGGAACTTTATCTGGAGCGGGGCGATGTCAAGCTCGTCGTTAATGGGAATGAACTTCCCCTTACGCCTTTCCCTAAGGAAATTTTCACCAACACAATAATTGGCTTGGTCTCTTCATTAAAGGGAGTGGGTAAAATAGACAGCTTGAAGATTAACGTTAAGGCACACTAGTCAAATTATTGATACAAAAGTCACATACAAGAATGGCGGTGGTTTTTATAATTGAATAATATGTAAGGTAATTCCCGGCGACGATAAACAATAAGAGTTTAGAAAGGAGGGTAAGATGGTCGAGCAGCTATGTCCAGTTTGTGGCTGCACCATCGTGGGAGTGGGCTATGAGAAAGAGGGCGTTAAGTATTGTTGTGAGCCCTGTGCAACCGGTAGTGGGCCTTGCAAGTGTGGATGCTGCCACCCCGTTGAAGAAGAGAAAGAAAAACATTAGATCGCTCTGGAATATAGTGGTTCTGCTCAGTAGCAGGGAGTTTTAAATGCCTAACCATCTGATAAACGAGGCTTCTCCTTATTTGCGTCAACATGCTCATAACCAGGTGGACTGGTACCCATGGGGTCTAGAAGCGTTCGAGAGAGCTCAAAGGGAAAATAAACCCATCTTTTTATCTATAGGGTATTCAACATGTCATTGGTGCCACGTGATGGCACATGAGTCTTTTGAGCATCCTGAAGTAGCCAGGCTTATGAACGAGGCTTTCGTTTCCATAAAGGTAGATCGTGAGGAACGTCCTGATATAGACAATGTTTACATGAGCGCCTGTCAGGTGATGACAGGCAGCGGGGGTTGGCCTCTCAGTATCATCATAACGCCGGATAAGAAACCTTTCTTCGCCGCCACTTATATCCCTAGGGAGGGCCGATTTGGGCTGATTGGAATGATGGAGCTAATCCCACACATTAGAGAGCTTTGGGCAACGCGGCGAAGCGAAGCGTTAAGTCTGTCCAATGAAATCGCTACCGTACTTCAACAGACCTCGCAGGACACAACTGGTGAAAAACTAGATGAAGCGACACTTGAGTTTACATATGAGCAGCTTGCCAAACGCTTTGATGGACAGTACGCTGGTTTCAGCGGGGCCCCGAAGTTTCCCACCCCACACAATCTCCTTTTCTTGCTCCGTTACTGGAAACGTGGCGGCAACAAGGCAGCGCTGGATATGGTGGAGAAAACCCTTCAGACAATGCGGCGTGGCGGCATCTATGACCACGTTGGATTTGGCTTCCACCGCTATTCCACAGATTCGCAATGGCTTGTTCCCCACTTTGAGAAGATGCTTTACGATCAAGCTATGTTAGCTATGGCCTACACCGAGGCTTATCAGGCAACGGGAAAAGAAGATTATGGAAAGACAGCACGGGAGATTTTCACCTATGTTCTGCGGGATATGACAGCGCCAGAAGGCGGGTTTTACTCAGCTGAAGATGCTGATAGCGAGGGAGAAGAAGGGAAGTTTTACCTTTGGACGCAGGAGGAAGTTCGACAGGCACTTGGCAATGAGGAAGCAAATTTCGTCGCCAAAGTATTCAACATTGAAAAAGATGGCAATTTCCTGGAGCAAGCCACTAGAAGGAAGAGTGGCGTTAACATTTTGCATTTGACAAAGGCGCTTGGAGAGCTCGCCTCCGACTTGAATCTGTCTCAACAAGACCTTCAGGTGCATCTGGAATTGATACGGCAGAAATTATTTGCTTACCGCGAAAAACGTGTCCATCCTATGAAGGACGACAAGATTTTGACTGATTGGAACGGTCTCATGATCGCTGCATTGGCGAAAGGGGCTCAAGCCTTTGATGAGCCTGAGTATGCTGAAGCGGCCTGCCGTGCTGCAGATTTCATCCTTGGGAATATACGCAAACCGGACGGCCGGCTCTTGCACCGCTATCGAGATGGTCAGGCTGGCGTAGAAGCCAATCTGGATGACGATGCTTTTCTAGTTTGGGGGCTAATAGAACTGTATGAGGCCATTTTCGACGTAAGACATCTTGAAGTTGCTCTCGAACTGACTAGTGATATGGTAAGGCATTTCTGGGACGAAGCTGGCGGTGGGCTTTATCTCACGCCTGACGATGGCGAAAGCCTGTTTGTCAGAAAGAAGGAGATTTATGATGGCGCTATTCCATCGGGAAATTCTGTGGCAATGCTTAATTTGCTTCGTCTAGGGCGTATGACTGCGACTTCCGGTTTGGAAGAGAAAGCAGCAAGAATCGGTAGTGCTTTTTCTGGAAGCGTCAAACAATCACCATCGATGCATACTCAACTCATGGTTGCCCTGGATTTCGGAATTGGGCCTTGTTATGAAGTGGTTATCGCCGGCAAGGCACAGGCAGAAGATACCAAAGCTATGGTAAAAGCGTTAAGAACACGTTTCTTGCCGAACAAGGTGGTACTTCTCAATCCCGATGAACAAGAATCGCCTGAATTAGCTCAGCTTGCCGAATTTACCAAAAATCAATCGAGCATCGGGGGCAGGGCCACGGCTTACGTCTGTCTGAATTATAACTGCAAGTTGCCAACGACGGATGTCAGCAAGATGCTGGAATTGCTCAGTGTGGGATAATTATTTTAGCAATTAAGCTTCGCCCGCAATATTTGAGGCGTGACTGAATCCCTTTCTTCACGATTTGGAAAAATAGAGTTGCCTCCTTCCCTGTGATACACTACCGACATGGTTAAACTTACGTTCTACGGAGGCGTCGGAGAAATCGGAGGCAATAAAATCCTCCTTGAAGATGACAAGGGGAAGCTTTTTCTGGACTTTGGCTATCCCTATAGTAAGTATCGAACCTTCTACGAGGAATATTTAAAGCCTCGACCCGGAGCAGGACTCCTCGACCTGTTAGTAATGGGGCTGCTTCCCCAGCTTGAGGGCATTTACCGCACTGACCTGGAGACAGAAAACCTGTGGCAGCGATTTCGCCGAGCCGAGCATTATCGTAAACTTGAAGATATAGATGGAGTTCTGTTAACCCATGCCCATCTCGACCACTCCGGCCACATATCCTTCCTGAGAGAGGACATTCCGGTATACGCCACGGCGATCACAGCATTTATCGCCAAGGCAGTACAGGACTCAGGCAGATCAGCCTTCGACCAGCAGGTGTGCTATTTCACCCCCAGAGTTGAGGAATGTCTGAAGGGATGGAAGCAGGGGGCTTATGTTGCCAGCAGCAGTGTTGACCGCCAACGTCGCTTCTGCGTTGCTGATAAGCTCGAGTTGAGCGAGGAGGCCGAAAAATTTTGGGGAAAAGCTACCCGAAAGAAAAAACTTGCCTCGCAACTGCTGGGCGATATTAGTAAATGTAGCTTTAATCTGCGTTGCTTCCCCGTAGACCACTCCATCCCCGGTGCCTGTGCCTGGGGCATTGAGACGAGCTCTGGTTGGGTGGTTTATAGCGGTGACCTGCGGCTTCATGGCAGGCAAGGTAAACTTACCGAGGCAATGATAAAACAGGCAGCTCAGCTACATCCCAGGGCATTAATCCTGGAAGGCACTAATGTGGACAAAGCGGGAAATGTTTCCGAGCAGGAAGTATATGAAAATGGCTTCAAAGCTATTAACGATGCCCGGGGCCTGGTCATTGCCGATTTTCCTCCCAGAGATGTAAATCGCTTGCTTACCTTTTTGCAGGTTGCCAGAGACACAAAAAGGAAGTTAACCATTTTGCCCAGGGACGCTTACCTTTTAAAGACCATGCGCCTTCTCGAATCAGAGATACCTGACATTGCCAAGGAGGATGCCATTGTCATCTATCAAGAAACAACTGCTAGTAAGAGTCCTGATTCATGGTTGCGAAATATTTACCAGGACTACTCCAGCAAAATTGTCCTGGCTAAGGATGTTAGTTCTAACCAGGGGGATTTCATCCTCTGCTTCAGCTTCTGGGATTTGAATGAACTGCCCAGCATACAGCCCCGGGCGGGCAGCCTTTATGTCTTTAGCTCGAGCGAGCCTCACAACGAAGAGCAGGAGATGGACTTCCGGCGTTTGCACAGCTGGCTTGAGCGCTTCCAATTACGGGCATTCGGCCTCCCTGTAGAAAGGAACGGCGAATGGGAAATACCTGAGGAAGAGAAGGGGCTGCATGCTTCGGGGCATGCCTGCGGTCCCGACCTGCTGAGAGTTGCTCGTGAGATTCAACCGGAGGTGCTTATACCGGTACACTCTGAGAAACCCGAATTCTACGTGGATAATCTGAGCGACAGCGGAATAAACATCATCCTGCCCACCGAATATGGAACAGTTGAAATATGACCACCGGGCCCAGCGCCAGCAAGCCTACTATGGCCGTCTTCTCGGCCAGAGTAGCGTTGACGGCTAGGCCGCTCATGGCCACAGTGGGGAACAACCCAACCCTCACTATTGGCTTCAGGCTTGGATGCTCGTTATGAACTCAGCCATTGGCGGGCTGACCTTGTAGTAAAGCTTTAACAAACCCTTCCCCAACGGGTTGGTGAGCAGGTATTTGTCTCTGAACTCACGCAGAATTCCTATTTCCTCTGCCATTGGGGCGGCGTAAGCTGCAGTGGTGATCAAGCGCCGTGGTGCTCTAGGGGCAGTTCTTAAACATCATAAAGAACATTCACACCTCCCTCCCTAAGTTGAGGTATGTATGTGTTGAGAGAATAACTACTTAACGGATTACCTCGAAGGTCAATCCCATCCCCTTCTGAAAGCCCTTCATTCTCCACCAGGGGTTCGATGTCAGCTATTTGATTGTCGCGGAGACCAAGGGAGATTCTTATCCCTTCTCTTTCATCCAGCCACGAATCGTCCTCCTCAACTTGGCCAATCCTAATCAAACCGGAGAGGGGCGATATGTCGGTAATATTATTGTTATCGAGCCAGACGACTCTCAAATCAGTGAGCTCGGACAGAGCGCTTATATCGGTTATCTGGTTGCCCTCAAGTGCGAGTTGCTTTAGATTACTAAGGTTGGAAAGGGAAGATATATCGCTTATCTGGTTATCCCCGAGACCGAGCTCTGTCAAGCTGGTGAGGTTAGCAAGCGGGGATATATCGCTTATCTGATTATCCCCGAGACCGAGCTCTGTCAGGCTGGTGAGGTTAGCAAGCGGGGATATATCGCTTATCTGGTTCTCACTAAGAGACAGCGTTGTCAGGCTGGTGAGGTTAGCAAGCGGGGATATATCGCTTATCTGGTTACCCCCGAGACCGAGCCCTGTCAGGCTGGTGAGGTTAACAAGCGGGGATATATTGCTTATCTGGTTCTCACTAAGAGACAGCAGTGTCAGGTTGGCGAGGTTAGCAAGCGGGGATATATCGCTTATTTGGTTTGCCTCAAGACCCAGCTCTGTCAGGCTGGTGAGGTTAGCAAGCGGGGATATATGGCTTATCTGGTTCCTCGCAAGATTCAGCTCTGTCAGGCTGGTGAGATTAGCAAGGGGGGATATATCGCTTATCTGGTTATGCTCAAGACCCAGCCCGGTCAGGCTGCTAAGGTTAGCAAGCGGGGATATATTGCTTATCTGGTTCTCACTAAGAGACAGCGTTGTCAGGCTGGTGAGGTTAGCAAGCGGGGATATATCGCTTATCTGGTTCTCCCCAAGAGACAGCAGTGTCAGGCTGGTGAGATTAGCAAGCGGGAGTGTATTGCTTATCTGATTCTTCGAAAGACCCAGCGTTGTCAGGTTGGTGAGGTTAGCAAGCAGAGATATGTCGCTTATCTGGTTACCCCAAAGCTCGAGCCATGTCAAGTTGGTGAGGTTAGCAAGCAGAGATATATCGCTTATCTCGTTCGCCGCAAGAATCAGCACTGCCAGGTTGGTGAGGTTAGCAAGCGGGGATATATCGCTTATCTCGTTCGCCGCAAGAATCAGCACTCTAAGGTTGGTACAATACTCAAGCCCCCGTAGGTCTTGGATTCCTCTAGCAGAAGCATCGAGATCCCGCAACCAGGCAAGCTCCGAGGCATAGAGGTCTCCCTCTGGTTTATTCAGAGCTTCCCTGATGGCAGCCTCCAGGCCAGCATCGGGAATGGTGACCACTGGGTCGGGTTTCACACAGCCTAGTGGACCTGCTGCGGCACACAATCCCAGAACCAGCATCAACGTCATCACCACCGAGAAGTATTTCCAGCCTCTTAACTCAGTCATCCCTGCCATCCTTCAGCTAACTTGGTTACGGGCGACACTAATAATCTACAGCCATGCCGGCTCACTGCACCATCAACTTTATGTGTGCGAAACTCCGCATGTCCATTCTTAACACCTAACCGGGGATTGGCAAACCCTTTTTTGTGCGGTGAGTTATTGACATTTTGTAGAATTCGGTTTTCCCAGAACCTCTGGCTTATGGTGCTACTGCATCACGCCCTGGTACTATTATATCACCCCCACAATGTTAAGTCTTTTTCCAGATTTTCCCGCAAGTTCATCTGCGTTCGGCAAATAGTTAGCGAATTTTGAGTGACAAAAGCTGGGCGCCGATTCTCATACCTTGCTTGCCCGATTCAGCGCCCGGCAAGCAAGGTCAGGTCAACTGACTGGTTATCAGCAGTCGCAGTCCTGCCAGACAAAGTTAGCCCTTATGGAGTAGTCACCGTTCGTGGTGATGGCGGCGTTGATATCAGCAATGGTACCCGCATCGCCAGTCAACTCGTCAAACCGGTAGCCTTCATCAGCCACAGCCACAAGGGGGGTCAAAGAAATTAGGGATCAACGAAATTAGCGGTGATAGTGTAGTCGCCATTCATGGTGATGGTGGTTGTGGCAGCATTGACATTGGCAACGGTACCCACATCGCCAGTCCAGTTGACAAACCGGTAGCCAGTATCAGCCTTGGCCGCCAGGTTGACCACCGTTCCTTCGTCGAAGGCAAAAGTCCCCTCTCCAGGAACGGTTACGGACCCTCCATCCGTGCTCGAGATGGTGAGGTCATACTGTATGACAAGTTTGACAAAGTTGGCTGTTATGGAGTAGTCATCATCCATGGTGATGGTGGTGCTAGCAGCATTGACATTGGCGATGGTGCCCACATCGCCAGTCCAGTTGACAAAGCGATAGCCCTCTTCAGCTTCAGCCACCAGATCGACCACTGTTCCCCCATCATAGGTGAAAGCCCCTTCACCAGGGGTGGTTACCGAGCCACCAGCCGTGCTGGAGGTGGTAAGGGCGACTTTCCCTGGGGGTATCTGCTCAAAGTTGGCGGTTATGGAATAATTGTCGTTCATGGTGACGGTGGTTGTGGGAGCGTTGACATTGGTAATGGTGCCCACATCACCAGTCCAGTTGATGAAGTAGTAGCCACTATTTGCCGTCGCCACCAGGTTGACCGCTGTTCCTCCATCATAGGTGAAGGTCCCTGCACCAGGGGTGGTTACCGACCCGCCAGCGGTGCTGGAGATGGTGAGGTCATATACCGCCATGAAGTTGGCCGTTATGGAATAGTCTCCATTCATGGTGATGGTGGTTGAGGCAGCGTTGACATTGGCAATAGTGCCCACGTTGCCAGTCCAGTTTACAAACCTGTAGCCACTGGCTAGGCTGGCCACCAGGCTAGCCACTTTCCCAACGTAATATGTGAAAGCCCCTTCACCAGGGGTGGTTACCGAGCCACCAGCCGTGCTGGAGGTGGTAAGGGCGACTTTCCCTGGGGGTATCTGCTCAAAGTTGGCGGTTATGGAATAATTGTCGTTCATGGTGACGGTGGTTGTGGGAGCGTTGACATTGGTAATGGTGCCCACATCACCAGTCCAGTTGATGAAGTAGTAGCCACTATTTGCCGTCGCGACCAGGTTGACCACCGTGCCATCGTAATATGTGAAAGTCCCTTCCCCGGGTACTGTGACCGAGCCACCAGTGGTGCTGGAGGTGGTAAGGTCGTACTCCGCTAGTTCTTCAAAGTTAGCCGTCAGGGAGTAGTCACCATTCATGGTGATGCTGGTTGAGGCAGCGTTGACATTGGCAACGGTACCCACATCGCCAGTCCAGTTTACAAACCCGTAGCCAGGATCTGGAGTCGCCACCAGTTTCACCACATCGCCTTCGTCATAGACAAAAGTCCCTTCTCCGGGAGTGGTTACCGATCCCCCTTCTGTGCTGGAGATGGTGACGCTGTATAGCTTGGCGAAGTTGGCTGTTATGGAATAGTCATCGTTTACAGTGATGGTGGTTACGGCGGCATTGACATCGGCAATAGTATCGACATCGCCAGTCCACTTGACGAACCGATAACCAGGATCCGGAGTCGCCACCAGGTTAACCCTATCACCCTGTTCCTCACAATAGGGATACGTGCCTTCTCCAGGCGTGGTGACCGAACCACCCTCCGTGCTGCTGGTAGCTAGGTGATACTCGGTTACAGGAGTGGTGCAAGCGATGCTATTACCTAAAAGCATACATAGCAGGACTGTGATTAAAGCGACTGAGATTAATTTGTGTTTCACTTCCCCTCCCTTGTAATACTTCGACCGTTTTCGGAGTAAAAGTCTTCCTGAATTCTTACCTGATACTATCAATGATATACTTGACCCCCCGCACTGTCAAGACTAAAAAGGGGTCAACTCTATTTCCCCCCACTATGAAGTGTCTCACTCCAACGAAACCAGCCACTCACAAGAGACGATTGCACGTCTACCTTCAGGTCTGGCTTCAGGCGGGGTAAAAATTCTCTGGACCTTTGCCTCAGGATTGATACCTTCAAAGAAACCGCTGCGAATCCGCAGGCCTCCAGTTCTACAATCATAATACTCCATCCCCCATTTCTTCGCTGCACTTTGCGCTGAGCAATCGAGTGTGCGCATTCTGAAACTGTTTGCGGTCAGTTCCGCTATTTCGATATTCTCAAAAATAGCCCAGTGAGAATATTCTAAAAATCTGGTCAGGTCCTTGATTTCCTCTCTCGGAAAACCCAAAGCTCTGACCAACCGCCTGGCTTCCTCCGAACCATAGTCTTCAAAAAGCTGATAATATTCTTCACTGCCATATACTTCGGGAGCTTTCTCCTGTATAAAACCTTCGAATCTCACCCACGTGTAATTAAGGCTATACAACTGCTGGAGCATGACGTTATAGAGGGTATCTTTCTTAATTGCACGGATGTTCAACATCTTTTATCCCTCCGAGATAGTAGCCCAATTTTTCCAAATGTTAGTTCGTATTATATCACCCCCTGAACTATCAAATGTTTTCTGGTTTTAAACGGGGTCAACTCTATTTCCCCCCTTCTGTTGTTGCGGGGAGCGAGATTCCTCGCTTACGCTTCGGAACATGCTCCGCAATCTCGGAAGCGGTAGTGAGATTGCCGCGCACCTTTCAGGTGCTCGCAATGACGGTGGGGTGCGTGCAATGACAAAAGACTATGGCATTTTAGTATTCTTAGTTGTTTGGGTATAATGCCTTAAGTGATTATAGATTTTCATACCCATATATTTCCCCCCTGGCTGAGGGGAAGGCGTGATGAATATGTCAAGTACGACCCCTGCTTTTCCCTGCTTTATTCCCAGCCGAAAGCCAGGATAGCCACGGCGGAGGAACTGCTTGCCAGCATGGATGAAGCCGGCATTGATGTGTCCGTCGTTCTTAACGCCGGCTGGGTAAGCCATGAACTCTGTGTAGAAACAAACGATTACATTCTAGATTCAGTATCACGCTATCCCACAAGGCTTGTCGGCTTCTGTTCGGTTCAACCCAGGGCCGGAGATGCTGCCATAGCCGAGCTGGAGCGATGTGCTAAAGCCGGGGCTAAGGGAATTGGCGAATTAAGGTCCGATGTGCAGGGCTTCAATCTCGCTGATAAGAAAACGATGAAGCCTCTAGTTGATGCCGCGCTAAAGTACGACTTGATTTTTCTGACCCACTCTTCTGAGCCAGTGGGGCATGAGTACGTCGGCAAGGGTAGTATCACCCCGGATATTCTCTACTCCTTTATCACGAGTTTCCCGAATCTAAAGATTGTTTGTGCGCATTGGGGTGGCGGCTTGCCTTTTTATGCCCTGATGCCTGAAGTAGCTAAGGCTTTAGCCAATGTCTTCTTTGATACCGCGGCTACCGTCTTCCTTTATAAGCCCGAGATCTTTGAACAGGTGAGCCGCATCATCGGTAGTGATAAAATCCTTTTCGGCACTGACTATCCTCTTATGCACCAGAATCGAGTGCTTGCCCAGGTCCAATCTGCACAGCTTCCTGAGGAAGATAAAGCTAGAATCCTGGGGGCTAACGCCCAAAAACTGCTGTGCCGGGATGCAAAGAGCAGAAGTGTCACATAGCAGTAATACTTAAATAGAAAGGAAGAGACTAGAGATGGGCACTAAAGGCAGAAAGAATGTGAAAAAGCCCAAGCAGCCAAAGGAAAAGAATAAAAAAGGAAAGTAAGAAAAGGGCATCGTCCCTCTTTTAGATACGGAATGAATACCGGTCGTAAAGTATCACCCTTCTCCCTTGAAGGGAGAGAATTGAAGTGAGCGTGGAAATGGACAAGGAAGCTGAAATGTCCCAAGGTTCTGAAGAAATCCGTTCCTTTATTGCTATTGAACTGCCTGAGGAGGCTAAGAAAGGATTAGCCAGGCTGAGAAAAGAATTGGAGAGAGACGAACATAGGTTCGTCAAGTGGGTGGACCCGGGGGGCATTCACCTGACCTTGAAGTTTCTGGGCAATATTCCTTCTAAGCGGGTAGCAGAGATAACTGAAGCTATAGAGAAAGCGGTGCAGGGGATTTCTCCATTCCATTTAGAGATTTCAGGCCTGGGAGCTTTTCCCAGTGTAAGACAAGCCCGGGTCTTTTGGGTTGGCGTCGGTGGGGAGCTGGACAAGCTATCCAGGTTACAGCAAAACATTGACTCTGCGCTCGCTGCCCTGGGTTTTGCTAAGGAGGAACGCCCCTTTGTGCCGCACTTGACCCTGGCCCGCATCAGGGAAGGAGCATCACCGCCGGAAAGGAGAAGCTTTGGCGAACTTGTAGGCTCTACCATCTTTGAGGATAAATATCCTGTCGCAGTCGAGGCTATCAGGTTAATGAGAAGCCAGCTGACGCCGGCCGGGGCTATTTATACCTGCCTGTTGGTGGTTGGGCTGGGCCATTAGGAAATTCTAAAGAAAATCTAAAAAACTTGGCTTATGAGTGAACTGACCTTGCAAACGAAATTGTGATAATATATACTTACTGGTTCTGATTAACAAATAAATTAATTGTGGAGGTGGAACTTGGAAACCGGTTCATTCCCGAAGTGCCAGAAATGCGGAAAGGGGGATTTAGTGCCTCTGTCTGACTTTGGTAGTCAGGGGGCACCGATTCACTACAAGGCCTGGGTGTGTACCAATCCTGATTGTGGTTACAATTTAAAGATCAGGAATGGCGAAATATACCTTAATGAGCCTATTCTTAGTGGAGAACTTCATACCCGCACACCACGCCGAGAATACACTCCTTAGCATAGGATTTGCTTCGTTCAGGTAAATTAATTGAGCTGGCGGTGGACTCTTTTTTCCCGCGCCGATGCGTTGGCTGTGGAAAAGGAGGAGGTTTTCTTTGCCCTGAGTGTCTTGGAAAACTACCAAGGCTATTACCCCCGCTTTGCCCCCACTGTGGCAGGCCTCAGGCTAGCGGTATCGTATGTCCAAGCTGTTGGCAAAGACAAACTGAGATTGACGGCATCCGTTCTCTATTTAGGTTTGACGAGGTAATACGGAAAGCCATTCATGAGTTGAAGTATCGAAATTTGAAGGCAATCTCTCCCTGTCTGGCTGAATTATTAGCTGATTATCTCAAGGCAAATCCCCCGCCTGGCGAAGCCCTAGTTGGCGTCCCTCTTCATCCACGGCGATTGAGAGAGAGGGGTTATAACCAGTCCAGCCTGCTCGCCAGGGAGTTGGGCAGGCGCATTGGTTTGCCAGTGATTGAGGATTGCCTCATTCGGGTTAAACAGGCCCAACCTCAGGTGAGAGCAGTTGATGTGGAAGAGCGCCGAAGGAATGTAGCCGATGCTTTCGTGTGCCGTGATGAAAAGGTAGAGGGTAAACAAATTATCCTTATAGACGATGTATGTACCTCTGGAGCCACGCTGGAGTCCTGTGCCGCAGCTCTCAAGAACAAGGGGGCTACGTCTGTTTGGGGCTTAACCTTAGCAAGGGAGATTTATAACTGAAGGAGGAGAAATGAAGCTACAAATTATCGCTAAGAATAATGTGGAGGTCTCTGAAACATTGGAGGCATATGTTGAGAAGAAGATTGGCAAACTAAGTCGTTACTTACCTACCCTCGGTGAAGGCAAGGTGGAGATTTCCCACGAAGGCGCAAAGCTGCCTGAGCAGCGATTCACTGTCCAGGTTACCCTTGACAGCAAAGGTGTCTTAATTAAAGCTCAGGAAAAGTCTAAGGATATTCGCACAGCCATTGATAAAGTAGTGGATGTGCTATCTAATCGAATCGAGCGATACAAAGGCAAATTATATGATAAAGGCAGAGGCATTTCTTTTGCTCGGCAAGGAGCGGCAATCGAGGCGGAGGAAATCGAGGCTCCCAAAAGAGTGGTAAAGAGTAAACGCTTCTTAGTCAAACCCATGCCTGTAGATGAAGCTATAAGCCAGATGGAGCTTTTAGGGCATGATTTCTTTCTTTTCATAGACGCTGATACTGAGAGGCTCAATCTGCTATACCGCCGCGAGGATGGCGACTATGGCCTGATCGAGCCAGAGCAAGGGTGATAGAACCAACTGCCATTCTCGTATAAGCAAAATCTACAAGGGAGCACCAGAAATAATAGTTACCCGCATAAGCTCGTATAAAATCCCTCTCGTCAGGGAGAGAGAGGCTGTCCTGGCGAGCCCCGACTTGTCGGGGCATGGCAATCCCTGCGGCTAAATTCCAAATACCAAAATCGCTCCGCTCCAAATCCTAAATTCCAAGCACCAAATCCTAAACAAATTCCAAATTCAAAACCGTTTGGTCTTTTGGATTTTGATCATTTGATATTGTTTGGGATTTAGATATTAGGATTTGGAGTTTCCCCTTCAGGGCTTGGGATTTAGGATTTCATATCTGGGCTGTCATTGCGCGCGAAGGGAGAAAAATAGAGTTGGCCTCTTTTTCTGAGGGCCTGTTTGTGGTAATCAAAGCCGGGAAAAGACTTGGTGGAGCTGATGGGATTCGAACCCACTACCTTCTGACTGCCAGTCAGACGCTCTCCCGATTGAGCTACAGCCCCGCCTGTTCAAGAATATAACAAAAGAGCTTGGGAAACTCAAGTTAAAACAACCCCCAAAAGTCGCAAGACTGTTTGGGGACCCCGCTAAATTTGTTTTAAACACTAACTGGGTCTCAGGAAAATCGTAAAATTTTGTTGGGTTGGGTCAAATATCCACGCCCAGCCATCGCAGGACGGCCTTCAAACCGAAGTATCCCAGGTAAGCTATTACCATGCTTTTGGCTGTCCTCCCTGCCCAGGTAGCGAGGAAAAATCTTACCCAACCAAAGCGAACCATGCCCAGAAATACGGCGAAGGGGTAAAAAAAAGGACTCAATGCAGCGGACACGAAGAAAATGGCTTTAGAACCGTGGCGGTCAATAATATTGCTGAAGCGAAGGTAAAGGCTGCTGTTACTATCTCGGAATAAGCCCCTGCCAGCGTATCCAGTGAAATAAGCACCAGTAGCACCTATGGCTTCACCAATTCCAGCTACGGCGCCAACTATGGCAGGATTTAATACTCCACCCAGTGTGAATGTAATAACAATGCCGAAGCCGGGCAAAATGAAGGTCCCGTTAGTGAGGACGTTGATGAAAAAGCAACCAAAATAGCCCCACTCTGCTATCTCTTCGATGTAGCTTCGATGCTGAATGATAAGAAGAGATAAAGCTACGGTAACTGCTAGAGATATGCCGCCTATTATGGCTTCACGCTTGGTCGGTTTCCTCATAAATTTTGCCTATTATACAGGAAAAATATGCGAATAAAACCGAACTTTATCAAAAAAATCAATACCTCTGCTGTTAGGTTAAGAAGGAGGAGGCTCCTTATTTCTTATTTCATGCCCTTTCTAGAGCCTCTTAGTGTCCTCTGAGGCGATTTTCCATGGCTGGGGACAAACTTGAATCATTGTAGCATGGCCACATAGCTGTTTATAGGTACCCCCAGCGAATTTGCTACGGGTTGGCACTTCGCCATGAGGCAATAGAAAAACCTTCCTTCCGGGGGAAGCTCGGACAAAGCCTCATAGTGCCCCATTCCTTTGGCGAATATAAGGTCTGCTGACTCAAATTCTCGTTTGAACTGGGCTGAAGCTAAAGAAAAAACTATTCCCGGCGAAGCTACGCCCGTGCTTATAACCTTCCCAAACTCACCTTCCAAGCCAGACTTCCTCACATCGTCCAGGGTCAAATCGTCTTGAACAGGCGATGGTTTAACCACATAGATAACATGGGCAAATTGCTTCATCCACTTGACTAGAGGGAGGTCGAAGTAGAGCTCCCCGGCATTATCCGCTAGATATAAAACTTTGCCGGCATCTTTTAGCTTTGCTTCCAATTGCTCCGAGTCATCTACAGCAAAGCTCACGGGTTTCCTTATATCATCCTTGATAGAACCAGGCTCTCTGAAGAAATCAATAACATTCGCTGCTGCGGCCAGTTTAAGACAACCCCGAAGTTCGTCCTTATAGAGATTGCTTCGCTTCTTGCCCCGCCTTCGGCTCGCAGCTTCAGCTTGCAATGATAGCTCGGGGTATAATTCCCTGGCGAGCGTCATCTCCCTTTCCTTCATTGCCCTATAAGGGTCAGGATTGTGAGTCATTTCTCTTACCACCTTGTGAATCTTGGTGGCAATCACAATAGATAATTGGCTATAAGAAAACTCATCATCCAATATTTTCATCGCTTCTTTTATTGCATTTTGCTTCAGCGAAGCATCGCCCGTGGCTAGCTCTGCAGCTTGGTAGATTAATCTGCGTAAGCATTCATAGCAACCTGGCGTCAGTTTCATTCTAGCTCCCTTAACTCAAGTTTGAGCAGCTTATGCCACTGTATTATAATAGTATTGGCTATGTTTGAGAAACTGGAATTAATACAAAAGCGCTACGACGAGCTGAGCCAACTCTTGGCTCAAGCAGATGTAGCTACGAATCCCAAGCGGCTTCAAGAACTAAGCAAGGAGAAGGCTGCTCTTGAAGATATCGTTGGCACATACCAACAATATAAAGCCAAGGGCAAAGAGCTGGCGGAACTTGAAGATCTGCTTAATTCCCATGCCGAATCAGAAATGATGGCTTTAGTCAAGGAAGAAGTAAGCAAACTCAAACAACAGCAAGATGACCTCCTTCGCCGACTCAAGCTCTCCCTGATACCCAAAGACCCAGCCAAGGATCGAGATGTCATTGTTGAGATAAGGGCTGGAGCTGGTGGTGGGGAGGCAGGCCTTTTTGCTGCCGACTTATTCCGCATGTATAGCAGATATGCCCAGGGCAAGGGCTGGCAGGTGGGGATCATCGATAGCAATCAAAGTGGAATCGGAGGTTTCAAGGAGCTAATATTCGAAATCAAGGGTAAAGGTGCCTTCAGCCGCTTTAAGCACGAGCGTGGTGTCCATCGAGTGCAAAGGGTGCCAATTACCGAAGCCTCGGGACGGCTTCACACTTCGACAGCTACGGTAGCGGTCCTGCCCGAGGCAGAAGAGATTGAGCTTAACATCAATCCTGATGACCTCAAAATGGAATTCTTCCATAGCCGGGGGGCCGGAGGGCAAAATGTGAATAAAGTAACTACGGCAGTTCGCATCACGCACTTACCCACAGGCATAATGGCCTCCTGCCAGGATGAAAGGTCTCAAGTAAGAAACAGGATGAAGGCCATGGCGGTGCTTCGGGCCAGGCTGCTTGACATGGAACAACGGAAACAATCTGAAAGCATGGATAAAGAGCGGCGGATGCAAGTAGGCAGTGGTCAACGGGCGGAAAAGATTCGCACCTACAATTTCCCCCAAAACAGGGTCACCGATCACCGAATCAACTCAAGTTTTCACAACCTTCAACAGATTTTAGATGGAGAACTGGATGAAATCATTGAAGCCCTGTTCAGCAAAGAGCAGGTCGAACAACTGGAAGCAGCTCTTAGATGATTTTAGGCGAAGCTTTACAATCAGCTACCCAAACATTACTCAGGACAAGAATTGATGATGCCTCTGTTGAGGCTGAGCTTTTGCTAGGCCATGTCTTGAGAATGCCTAGAACACAGCTTTACACAGAGCCAGAGAGGGTCTTAACTTCAGCGGAAACAAAGCATCTATGGCATCTTGTCCAGCGTCGCCTTGATCACGAACCTACTGCTTATATTTTAGGGCACTGCGAATTTTATGGAATTGACTGCTGCATTGACTGTCACACTTTCATTCCCAGACCAGAAACAGAACTTCTCGTGGAAAAAGCTGTGGAACTTGCCCATCGCATTTCCCACCCGGGAAAGCAAATTACCATAGCCGACGTTGGCACAGGCTGCGGAGCTATTGCCCTCAGCCTTGCCTTAGCATTACCTCAAGCTAAGATTTATGCCACGGATATTTCAGCTTCGGCTCTACAGGTAGCCGAGATAAATTGCCGGCGCCACGCGGTTAACAGCCAGGTGGAACTTTTACAAGGGAATTTGCTTGAGCCATTGCCTCAACCCGTAGATATGATAGTAGCCAATTTACCTTACATTAGAAATTGTGAATTTGTAGATTTGAATCCGGAGATAAGAGATTATGAGCCAACGATGGCCCTGGTCGGCGGTAAAGACGGCCTGGACAAAATACAACAAATGCTAGAACAGATGTCGGGAAAACTCAATTACGGAGCCTGTTTTCTTTTGGAAGTAGGCCAGGGGCAGGGTGAAATGGTAACTTCGTTAATAAAGAGCTATTTCCCACAGGCCAGTATGGAGTTAATTTCCGACCTGGGCGGTATCGAAAGGGTGGTAAAGGTCATATTATGGAAAGGAGTGAGATAATGGAAGAGATAGGGCGGTTAGCTCAGCTTATCATAGAGTCTAAGAAGGTCATCGTGTTCACCGGGGCTGGGGTAAGCACGGAGTCGGGTATACCCGATTTCCGCGGCCCGGGAGGAATCTGGAGCAAATATGACCCTGAGGACTTCACCATTCAAAAGTTCCTCAGCGGCCCGGCAGCTCGCAAAACTATTTGGAAGATGTCCGCCGGAGGTGGACTTCTTACTGAAGCTGAACCAAATCTCGCCCACTATGCCATCGCTGAGCTCTACCAGTTGGGCAAATTAGATTGCGTCATCACTCAAAATATCGACAACCTGCACCAAAAGGCCGGAGTCCCTGAAAATAAGGTGTTTGAGCTTCATGGTAGTATGGGGTGGGTGGTGTGCTTAAGCTGCCGTAGACGCTTTCCGATGCCCGAAGTATTACAAAAAATAAAGGAGGGGATAGAAGTCCCCGATTGCCCTGACTGTCAGGGTATTCTGAAGCCAGATGCAGTGTTTTTCGGAGAGGCATTACCACAGGAGACATTACGGGAAGCTACCCGCCGCTCGCAGAACTGCGACCTTTTTATTATCATTGGTTCTACTCTTGTCATTTACCCCGCTGCTTATATTCCAACATACGCCAGAGAGGCTGGAGCAAAGGTAGCTATCGTTAATTTAACTCCAACCCCCTTCGACCACTACGCGGAAGTGGTCATCCGGGGTAAGGCTGGCGAGATAATGCCCAGGGTGATGGAGAAAGTAAGACTTTCCTAGCTATCAGGCTTGAGCTAAACCAGCTGCTGAATTCCTCTTCTTTCTTCCTAGTCCACTACTTTTTGGATACGCTTGATATCCACTGCCTTGCCAGTCTTTTCATCCACCTCGATCAGAATTGCATCGAAGCTGACTTTTCCCTTGCCAACCGATAGCCGGCTGGGTATCTGAGTAAGGAAGCGGTTGATTACAGAATCTGGGTCATCCCCGATAACCGAATCTATAGGGCCAACCATGCCTATGTCAGTGACATAAGCAGTGCCTCCGGGCAATATGTGAGCATCAATAGTGCCCACATGGGTATGGGTGCCCAACACAGCGCTGACTCGTCCATCGAGATATTTACCCATTGCCACTTTCTCCGAGGTTGCCTCGGCATGGAAGTCGACAATAATAGGGATTGATTTATGTTCAAACTCAGCCAGTAGCTGATCCATGGCTCGAAAGGGACAATCAAAATTGCCTATGAAAACACGCCCGACGATGTTAACTATCAGGGCATTATTTTTAAGCAAATAGCCACGACCAGGGTTTGTCGGTGGATAATTCAACGGACGGAGAATAGCAAGCTCACTATCCATGTAAGGAATGATCTCCTTCTGAGCCCAGATATGATTGCCTGTGGTTATGACATCAATTCCAGAATCAAAGAGCTCTCGTGCTGTACTTAAGGTCAGCCCTACCCCACCGGCAGCATTCTCGCCATTGCCTACTATGAGGTCAATATTATGTTCATAACACAAGCCTGGTAGGATTTCCTTCACTGCCTTCCGACCAGGCTTGCCGATGATGTCGCCTATTGTCAGTATTCTCAATTCTACTTAGCGTAATCTATCGCCGTAGTCTCCCGTATCACTATTACTTTTATCTGGCCAGGATAGGTCAGGCTCTCCTCTATCTTCTTAGAAATATCCCGAGCCAATCTCACCGCTGCTAAATCATCAACTTTATCTGGTTTTACCATGACGCGCACTTCACGCCCAGCTTGAATAGCAAAAGACTTCTCCACACCAGGAAAATCGGCTGCTATGTCCTCTAAGTCCTTAACGCGCTTCAAATATTGTTCCAGGGACTCACGTCTTGCACCAGGCCGCGAACCACTTATGGCATCGGCAGCAGCAACAATAAAGCCCATAACAGTACTGGTCTCTGCCTCGCCATGATGCTCAGCAATGGCTTGAACCACCTCTGTATTTCTATCCCACTGCTTAACCAGGTTAGCACCTATCAGAGCATGCGGACCCTCCGTTTGATGATCTACCGCCTTTCCAATATCATGAAGCAGGCCGGCTTTCCTGGCGACATTGGCATTAACCCCAATCTCGCTGGCCAGCATCCCCGCCAGATGAGAAACTTCGAGACTGTGAAGTAAAACATTCTGACCATAACTGGTACGAAATTTAAGCTGGCCAAGTAGCTTAATCAGCTCAGGATGTAAGCCTGTCACCCCAGCTTCGTAAGCAGCTCGTTCACCCTCACTACGGGCAGTAGCTTCAACCTCTGTTTTGGTTTTGTCTACTATTTCCTTAATCCGGGCTGGATGAATGCGCCCATCAAGGATAAGTTTGCTTAAAGCAAGGCGAGCTACTTCACGCCTCACAGGGTCGAAGCTGGAGATGGTAACTGTCTCCGGAGTATCGTCAATGATAAGATCAACGCCAGTAGCTTGCTCCAGGGCTCGGATATTGCGTCCCTCACGCCCAATGAGCCGCCCCTTCATCTCGTCACTGGGCAGGGGAATAGCGGATATTGTAGTTTCCGAAACGACATCAGTAGCACACCTTTGAATAGCTGTGGCCAGAATATCCCGAACCCTTCCATCAGCCTCTTCCTTTATTTGCGCCTCCCACACCCTAACTTGTCGCGAGGCCTCTTCTTCAACCTCTTGTTTTAACATTTGAAACAGGAGGGTTTTTGCTTCTTCGCTAGATGTGCCAGAGATGGATTCTAACTTTGCCAGCTGTTTTTCTCTTATTGTCTGAAGTTCAGCTGTTATTCTCTCAGCATCTTTTTTCTTGCTGTCTAAATCACGCTCACGCCGCTCTACACCCTCTACCTTCCGTTCCAGCGCCTCTGCTTTCTGGTTAGCACGCTTTTCTAATCGTTGTATTTCAAGGCGGCGTTCCTTGCTATCCGCCTCGGCAGCGTTGCCAACCTTGATAGCTTCTTCTCTAGCTGCACGGAGTAGCTCATTATATTTGGTTGTTGCATCATCTAATAGCTTCTGTGCCTCTTTTCTTGTTCTTTGGATCTCCCGGTTGGCTACTAGCTGCCTGACAAAGTAACCGATAAGGATGCCCAAGACAAGAGCAAGGCCACTTATCATTAATGTATATTCCATTTGACCTCTTTACTTCGTTGTTATAATAATAAATGCAAAGCATTGCGTATTAATAATAACCTTTTATTGGGTTAGAGTCAACTCACTGTGCGGCAAACTCCCTTGACCCATTTGCCTTGCATCTCTTAGCGCACCGGGAGGGGTGCTATACTACCGTTGCACATAACTCGGGATTGTGCAGTTTAGTCACTCCAACGCTGATATAGATTGATTCTTAGCGAACTGGTGTATGTCGCTTAAAATCCTGTATATTACTGTTGTGGAAGCCATGAATGAAGAACTAATCGCTCCCTGTGGGATGAACTGTGAAATATGCAGTGGGTATCTTGCCTATCGCCATGATGTTAAAAGCAAGGGAATCAGAATGCCGTATTGCATAGGGTGCAGGCCACAAGATAAGAAGTGCGCTTTCTTGAAGAAAAGATGCGAACTACTGATGTCTAATAAGGTAAGATACTGCTATGAATGTAGCAGTTTCCCCTGCGAAGGGTTAAAGCATCTTGATAACCGCTACAGAACATATTTTAAGATGAGCATGATTGAGAACCTGGAATACATCAGAGATAATGGTATTAGTAAATTCCTTGAAAGAGAGCAGGAGAAGTGGCGATGCCCTGAGTGTGGTGGGGTAATATGTTGCCACAATGGTATCTGTTTTAATTGCGGTATCGATAAGCTACGCCAAAAGAAACACAAGTACCGCTGGGAGGAATAATGAAGAAAACGTGGCAGGAAAAATTGAAGGACAAACCCTCTTTTCCTAAGGTGCTCAGGCTGGAGAAAGGGTTTCCCTGTTACAATGCCGTGCACAAGATGGGTGCCGAAGTCGATGATAATGTCGTCCTGGTGAATCCATCTGAAGTAATGGCAATTATGAAGCAAGTACCGAAGAGTAAGCTTATCACGATTGTCGAAATATGCAAGCAAATAGCCAGGTATCACGGCGTGAAAGCTTGCTGCTCTTTAACCACCGGGATTTTCATCATGACGGCGGCCAATGCGGCGGAAGAAGCAAGCAAGGAGGGCAAGTCATTAGACATACCATACTGGCGGACGCTCAAAGCAGATGGGTTTTTGAATGAAAAATACCCCGGTGGACAAGAAGCGCATAAGAGACTACTCGAGGGAGAAAATTTCAGGGTCATTGCTCGGGGCAAGAAATACCAGGTTGCCGATTATGGAAAATAACTGATGAAGCTAACATGAAATTATTACCAGTTCAAAATATCGTACCTTATACATAGCAGATTTGCATTCTTACACATTCACTCAAACCATTCTTCGCTCGGCTTGCTGGTCACAGTGATACTTCGACATTGGGCCTTCTTTAATATAAAATACCCCCCTATATGAGCACAAAGAGGCCGGTAAAGCTGAATACGGTTTATTTGGGCCTTCTTCTTTTTGTTATCGCTCAAATGCTCATCCTTCTTGTTGCTCCCCGTATAGACCCATTCCTGGAAGAAAACGATATAGATATACCGACCCAGCCATCCGCGCCGATATCCTGGTGGCCCGGGGAAGTGACATTACCGGATGGAGAGGTTATCGAGGTACCAGCCCATTCAGCGTTGGGACCGATTTTAATCTATATTCTTGTGGCAGCGGCCGTGCTGGGACTTACGCTCTCCAAGATTCCTCTTACGGCTTTAAAGGTTCTTCTTAGACTCTTGTTTGCCCTTCTATTTAGTTGGGGCGCATTCATTGCAACTGTCTTCTACGTGCCCCTTCCAGTAGCTGTTGCCATCGCTGTCATGTTTGGAACACTTTGGTTCTTGATACCACTTGTCTGGTTACATAACCTGGTATTGATTCTGGCGGTTAGTAGTTTAGGAGCAGTTTTTGGTCGCTTTATTACGCCGTGGACAGCGATGGCTATTATTTTGGCACTCGCCGTCTATGACTTCCTAGCGGTTCGTTTCAAATTTATGCTCTGGATGGCGGACAGGCTATCGCAAATAAATGCCTTGCCGGCACTAATCATTCCCAAAAACTATTCTGAGTGGAACTCAAACTTGAAAAAGCACGGAGAGAAAATGATAGAAGTGAATCCCGCCGGTAGGGAATACTCCATACTGGGCGGTGGCGACATTGCCTTCCCTTGTCTGCTTACAGCCTCTGTTTATTTTGCCCAGGGCCTAAAGCCAGCGGCTATTATTGCAGTACTGGGATTACTGGGATTGGTTAGCGTCTATGCGATTCAAGCGATATTCTTAAAGGGGAAGCCGATGCCGGCTCTGCCACCTATCGCTGCCTTTACATTGATTGGATTATTGATTATCTAGTGACACAAAATTATAGTGATTTGTTCAGCAAGAAGGTGAACTGCTGGGATACATTATGTTCTACCTTTCTGCTCAGTCCCAAGAGCTTGTGCGTCCATAGGTATTACATGTTCCGCATTTTGAGGTGATGGAATAGGAGAAAACAATGGATTCTGTGAAGGATGTGCTGGACAAACTCCAGAGCAAGGCTCGGCCAGAGCAGTTAAAAGGAATGGCTAAATACGGGATGACAGTGGAGCAAAGATTAGGCGTCTCGGTTCCTGATATGAGAAAACTGGCTAAAGAGATAGGGAGAGATCACAAGCTGGCACTGGACTTATGGAGAACTGGAATAGCCGAAGCAAGGATCGTGGCTGCGTTGGTTGGTGACCCTGCTAAGCTAACTGAAGAGCAGATGGAGGACTGGGTGAAAGACATTAATTCGTGGGACGTCTGCGACCAGGTGTGCATGAATCTTTTTGAAAAGAACCAATTAGCCTGGAAGAAAATTATCGATTGGTCTGAAAGGGAAGAAGAATTTGTCAAAAGGGTTGCCTTTTCGCTGATAGCTTGTCTGGCATGGCATGATAAGAAGGCGAGCGATGAGAAATTCATCGAATTGCTTCCTGTAATAATACGAGGGACTACGGACGAGCGCAACTTCGTCAAGAAAGCCGTGAACTGGGCTCTTAGAAACATTGGAAAGAGGAACCTCAATTTGAACCGGGTGGCGATAAATGCAGCGAAAGAAATCCAGCGCCTCGACTCGAAAGCTGCTCGCTGGATCGCTGCCGATGCCATCAGAGAACTGGAGAGTGACGCTATCCAAAGTAGGCTTAGGAGATGAACATTACTCCACATTGTACAGCTTGGGCAATAGAAGCTTGGGTATTGCTCTGCTGCGCCAAAAGATGGATTGTTGCTTCTTAACTCTACAGTATGGCTTGGACATAGTACAAAAGAACTATTGACTGTTCCTCAGATAGCCGTATAATAGTTTCCATGGAACTACTTATGTGTGGAAGGCAAAGTGCAAGAGACTACTATGAAGTCTTGGGCATTGAGCCAGATGCCAGCGCAGAGGGAATAAGAAGGGCGTATCACAGGATGGCTTTTCAATGCCACCCAGATAGGCATCAGGAAACCGATGAAGCCCACAAAAAAATGCAAGAGATAAACGAGGCTTATGTTATCCTGTCTGACCCGATGAAACGAAGGGAATATGATCTTCCCCGAGGGTATGGTAGCAGAGTTCCGAAGTTCAACAAAGACAGCAAAGTGAAAATCAGTGTTAATTCTCCTTCACCGTATAGAGGGCAAATCGGTGTGGTAGACAAAGAACCCACTAAGGATGTCTTTCGCTTCTGGTATATGGTGAGGATCGAGTCCAAAGGCTTGGCGACATCCAGGCGCTTCGCTGAAGAAGAACTTGAGAGACCAAACGATTAGCATCTAGACCGACCAGTCAGCGTTCGGAACGAGTAGCCATCACCTGTCTGGGCTTTAGCTTCACTACTCGTTGATCCCCTCTAGCATGCGCTCTATCACTAATGAAGCAGCCCCTTAACGCACCCTCCGTTCACTCGGTGCATTTTGCAGGTAACAATTACTCAAGGTGAGATATTTGAATTAGTAAGTAAGGGCATCATAAACTCAACACTACCCAGTTCCAATCATTTTTGTCTTGTAACTTATTTCGCCCAAACGGATTGGAAAATGGTAAACTAGCCACAAAATACGGAAGAGGATATTAATGACTATAGGATTAATCGTTTTTATGGTTTTCCTGGCCTTTCTACTTGCCTTCTGGGAAATCCAAATCGAGGGGAAGGATGGCTGGGCATCGAAGCTACCTGGCTGGCGTATAGAACAGGGATGGCTCGTCAAGTTGACGGGTGGACGCCCGATAACCGGCTACCACTTTTTTATGACGCTGTTCCTGATTGCCATAGTTCATCTGCCATTATTTTTTGTTCCGTGGAGTTGGCGGTTAGAAAGTCTGCTGCTTGGCTTTTATGTAGGTATGGTTTTTCTAGAAGACTTCTTGTGGTTTGTTTTAAATCCACATTATGGTATTAAAAACTTCCGCAAAGGGAAAATCTGGTGGCACAAACAGTGGTGGGGGCCGGTCCCTGCTTTATACTGGTTTTTACTCATCATCGTCATCGTACTGATTTATTTCGGAAGAGCCGGTATCAAATGAAATAGCGAAATATTAGCCAGTCTCTAACAACACCGCTTGCCTTTCCGAAGTTATATACAGGCCGCATGCTCACAAAGCAAAGTGATAAAGCCAACTTCATCAAGGGCTGTCAGACTATGTATTGAATAAGCGACCCCGAGGGGATTTGAACCCCTGATCTCCACCGTGACAGGGTGGCATGTTAGACCGCTACACCACGGGGCCTCGTAATGAATTTATTATGAAATATAATGGAGAATTTCCTTGATGTCAAACTTGCTTCAACGCCATGGATTAAGGTAGTATTTTATCTTTGGGCCGAGAAAGAAAGTTGACAAAGGAAGAAGGATTCCTGTAGAATATCGCTGTATTGGTACTTTAACAATTGAATAGTGGAAGGAAGGTTTTTAATGGAGAGCTTGATCCTGGCTCAGAATAAACGTTGGCGGTGCGCCTTATGCATGCAAGTCGAACGGGGTTATGGTCTTCGGATTGTAACCTAGTGGCGAACGGCTGAGTAACACGTAAGTAACCTGCCTTGGAGTGAGAAATAACTTGCCGAAAGGCGAGCTAATGTCTCATGTGGTAGTGAAGCGTAAGCTTCATTATTAAAGTCTTCGGGCGCTCCAAGAGGGGCTTGCGTCTGGTTAGCTAGTTGGTAGGGTAATAGCCTACCAAGGCGATGATCAGTAGCTGGTCTGAGAGGATGGCCAGCCAGATGGGGACTGGGACACGGCCCCAACTCCTACGGGAGGCAGCAGCAAGGAATTTTGGGCAATGGGCGAAAGCCTGACCCAGCGACACCGCGTGAGGGAAGAAGGCCTTCGGGTTGTAAACCTCTTTTCCTGGGGAAGAATCTCGACGGTACCCAGGGAATAAGCCTCGGCCAACTACGTGCCAGCAGCCGCGGTAATACGTAGGAGGCGAACGTTATTCGGATTTACTGGGCGTAAAGGGAGCGTAGGCGGTTCCTTAAGTCAGATGTGAAATCTTCTGATTCAATCAGAAGGCGTCATTTGATACTGAGGGACTTGAGAATAGCAGAGGGAAATGGAATCCCCAGTGTAGCGGTGAAATGCGTAGATATTGGGGAGAACACCAGTGGCGAAGGCGATTTCCCAGGTTGTTTCTGACGCTGAGGCTCGAAAGCGTGGGGAGCGAAGCGGATTAGATACCCGCGTAGTCCACGCCCTAAACGGTGGACACTAGATATAGGAGGTATCGACCCTTTCTGTGTCGAAGCTAACGCCTTAAGTGTCCCGCCTGGGGAGTACGGCCGCAAGGCTGAAACTCAAAGGAATTGACGGGGGCCCGCACAAGCAGCGGAGCGTGTGGTTTAATTCGATGCTACACGAAGAACCTTACCAGGGCTTGACATGGCAGAAGTAGGAATCCGAAAGGACGACGACCTGTATCCAGTCAGGAGCTGTCACAGGTGCTGCATGGCTGTCGTCAGCTCGTGCCGTGAGGTGTTGGGTTAAGTCCCGCAACGAGCGCAACCCTTGTCCTATGTTAAATTCTCATAGGAGACTGCCTTGTACAGCAAGGAGGAAGGAAAGGATGACGTCAAGTCAGCACGGCCTTTATGTCCTGGGCTACACACACGCTACAATGGGTGATACAAAGGGTTGCCAAGGAGCGATCCGGAGCTAATCCCTTAAAATCATCCTCAGTTCGGATTGCAGGCTGAAATCGCCTGCATGAAGTCGGAGTTGCTAGTAACTGCAGGTCAGCTATACTGCGGTGAATACGTTCTCGGACCTTGTACACACCGCCCGTCACGCCATGGGAGCTGGCAACACTTGAAGTCGATGGGCTAACTTTAACAAGAGGCAATCGCCTAAGGTGGGGTTGGTGACTGTGACGAAGTCGTAACAAGGCAGCCGTACGGGAACGTGTGGCTGAATCACCTCCTTTCTAAGGAGTCATAAGCAGAAGCTTAGGGATTCCTAGGTCGGTCGATAGACTGAGAAGTCTATTGTCGAGTGGGTAAAATTTTCCTTCCTTCCACTATTCAGTTGTTAGGAGTCTTGTCTGTATAGTACGCTCGGTAATAGGTAAGTTCCCCCCAAAAAAGCGCCTCAAGAGTTTTCTAGCTTATCAGCCTGCTATTAATGAGTGGCGTGAGGCCGGTGCTGTGCTCCTATCACCCAATTTACCAACTTTTTACCAATGTTGATGAAATTCTTGAAAAATGTTGGGAAAAAGCGCTTGACGATGCCGGGGTATGATATAATATTGGCGAGGAGCTACAATTTTGGAAAAGTTGAACTGTTACAAGAGGAGGTGGGACATGGGTAGATACATGAAGGTCATGCTGGCAGCTTTGCTCATCGCGACTGGGGTTTTGGCCTTCTTTCCCTCCGGCTACGTAGGCGCCGGAGGAATAGTCGTGAACCAGAGTTTTGAGCAGGGAGAAGAGGAAGCCCCGTACGGTTGGGTGCTGAGCGGAAACGCTGCGCGCGTAAATACCGAACCTATCTATGCAGGTAATTGGATCGCTCGGATGACAGGGGACGGTGACACGCTCACCCAGTGGATCGAAAGCATCGAAGCGGTGGTGACATACGAGGTGTGGGGATGGATATATGTTTCCGGCAACGTTACCGGTGTCATCGCTCTCGACTTCTGGGAGGGAAAAGAGGGGAGACAACTGAGTTCGACAAGAATGCTGTTCACCAATGACACGAACGGCGCCTATGTACAAAAGACTGACACGATGCAGGCGCCACCCGGAACGACTCATTTAAGAATCTGTCTCTCGGGAACTGGCTGGAACGATGGGGCGGAAGTGCGGTTCGATGAAATTGGTTTCTGGCCGCCGGGGGGAGGCTTTTGGGAGCGCTTGAGGGACTCGTGCTTCATCGCCACCGCGGTCTATGGCACAGAAACAGCCAGTCAGCTTGACATATTGCGCGATTTCCGAGACCAGGTATTACTGGAAAATGCCCTGGGGTCGCGATTTGTAGCGGCTTATTACAGAGTCAGCCCGCCTGTGGCCGACTTCATAGCGAAGAGCGATTTCCTGCGTGCAGCTGTCAGGGAGACGCTCGTCGATCCGGTGGTAAATCTCCTGCAGTGGTCGCAGGGGCTGTGGAGAGCTTAGCCAGACATACCCTGAGTCCAGGCCTTCTATGGTATAGTCGCTGTTCAAGCAGACTCGTATGGCGGAGGGCTTGCATATGGAACGGGCATGCGCTGGAAACGCAGTTGGATGCTGTGAACTATAATCACAGCAACTAGGGGTCGGGTATTCAACTGCATAACTTCCAATTGTATAAGCAAAGCAGGCATCGTTATGCTAACACAAGTGCTTGCTCGAGAGTGGGGAAATATAATATGAGGGCGAATATGATTGCCTTGGCTATTGTCAAAACTTGCTTTTTTGAGTCGATATGTGGCCATCTGGGCAAAACGCGAGCGGGAAGGACAGGCTATTATGACTAATCCAATCAGGTTCGGCACCGATGGGTGGCGAGGGATTATCGCCGAAGATTTCACCTTCGACAATGTGCGCATCTGTGCTCAGGCCTTAGCAGAATATCTCAAGCAGGATGGACTCGATAAACGAGGTCTGGTCATTGGCTATGATACTCGCTTTGCCTCTGAGGATTTTGCGGCTGCCGCTGCTGAGGTGATAGCTGGCAATGATATCAAAGTCCATCTCTGTCTCAAGCCAGCTCCTACGCCAGTGGTGAGCTTTGCTGTCCCGGCTACTAAGTCTGCGGGGGCTATTGTTATAACTGCCAGCCACAACCCTGGTTCATGGAACGGATTCAAATACAAATCTCAGGATGGAGCTAGCGCTCCAGAAGGGGTCACTTCTCAGATAGAAAGAAATATCGCCTCCCTCACCCGCCGGAGAGAGGGTGTGAAGAGGTTTGCTCTGGATAGGGCCTTAAAGAAAGGGATTGTTGACTATGTGGACATCTCTCCTGCTTACTTCGAGCATCTTGGTCACCTTGTGGATATAGAAGAATTGCGCCGCCATAAATTAAATATCCTGGTTGACCCCATGTATGGTGCTGGCATTGGCTATTTTAAGGCAATCCTTCAAGGTGGTAACCTGAAAATCACCGAAATTAATGCTGAAAGAAATCCTTCATTTCCCCAAATTCACCCCGAGCCAATTGCTAAAAACTTGACCAAGCTTTCCCGGTTGGTCGTTGAGCAAAAAGCTGACGTGGGCTTAGCCACCGATGGGGACGCCGACCGTATTGGCATCATAGACGAAAAGGGACAGTTTTTAACCCAGCATCAAGTTTTTGCCTTGCTTTGTCTCTATCTCCTGGAAGTTCGTGGTGAGCGTGGCGCCATGATCAAGACATTAACTTCCACCACTATGATTTCCCGCCTAGGGAAGCTCTTTGATGTAGCTGTTTACGAAACGCCGGTGGGTTTCAAATATGTAGCTCCCTTAATGATGGAGAAAAACGCCATTATTGGTGGGGAAGAGAGTGGTGGCTATGGCTTCCGTGGTCATGTCCCGGAGAGAGATGCCATACTTGCCGGGCTTTACTTCCTTGACTTTATGGTAAAAACAAGAAAAACACCATCCCAGCTTCTGGATTACCTTTACAGCAGAGTTGGGCCTCACTACTATGACCGCAGGGATTTTCATATCTCTGCAGCTAAGCGTAAGACAATCCTGCACCGACTAAGCTCCAGTCCCCCGGACACTGTAGCTGGTTCAAAGGTGACCAAAGTAGATACCACTGGTGGTTTTCGCTTCTTCCTTGGCGATGAGTATTGGCTGCTCATCCGCTTTTCCGGCACAGAGCCACTGGTCCGCATCTACGCTGAAGCTGAAAGCCTGCAAAGGGCGAGGGAGCTACTGGATGAGGGCGAAAAACTGATAGGCCTCTAAAGTAGCCCGGCAAAAATTCAAAAGGAAATATTCCAGGTAGTGGGTCATTTTGAATATTTGACAAATTTAATCTTTTTGGGTATTATAATGGGAAAAGAAATACTAAGAGGCTCTCCGATGTTAATGACTGGCGACATGATTCGTTCGGCAATACAGGGGGGGGACACTCCGAATAGACAATTTCTCTGATTCTTACCTACAACCAGCTTCATATGATGCCCGTCTTGGTGAAGAGGCTATAACAAGTAGCCAGCGAGAAAAAATCAATCCAGCGAAGAAAGGTTTATTGACAATAGCAGCTGGAGATTTTGCACTTGTAACTACGCATGAAATATTCGGAATGTCCACTGAAGTTGCGGCACATATTGGCTTGCGTTCACATTATAGTAAAAAGGGATTGGCCTTATTGTCAGGGCCACAGATAGACCCTGGTTTCAGTGGTGTTCTTGTTGTAGGTTTGTCCAATTTAAGCCCTAGAGATATTACCATTCCTTACAAGGAAAAATTTTGCACTATTGAATTTTATAAACTCACTGAACCAGCAACCGTGCCTTATGATGGCGAGTATCAAAATCAAGCAGGTATCTCGCCACAAGACCTAGAAAATCTAGTAGAAGCTCAAGGTATGACATTCGGTCAAGTGATAAAGTTACTCGGCGAGGTAAGCCTTAATGTGAAATCGCTCTCGGAATCAATGAACTTTATGAAATGGATGATTCCCGTAGCTCTCGCTGTAATTACTATAATATTAATAGTCGTCCTTGGATAATCAGAGTAGCTCAACAAGGTTCACTATCTCTTTGACCGTCCAGATATGATTGCTAATTCCTGCTGCCATAGCTGGTGTTTTTGGATATGGATTAGTAAGTGTCTTATGTGGTCTAGCAAAGTTATAATACATGAAGTGAAGAGCTACGGCATATTCTAGGTTCTCTACCTTCTTTGAGAAGCCATTTGTTAATCTGGTAAATCGCCTCATGCTCATTCGCATTGTAAGGTTTTGACGTTCTACGAAGCTGGTTGAAATCTTAGCAGGGTCGGGGTGACCTTGGATGATAGTGGGATTAGTGCCTATACAATGAGCAGGACTATAACGCTTTTCACCTTCGGCTTCTTGTCCATAGAGCTTGACCAACATGGCATAATCAACTTCACCCCCGGAAGCATCCTCTACAGCCCATAGATAGACTCTATGCCCATCGGTGGTTAGTTGAACACGATTAGCCAGTCTGCTTTTGAGGTCACTCATAAATCGGTAGCCATAGCTAGCATCACGTAAACCAACAAGCCAAGAGGGGATTAGTTTAGTGTCTGCATCTATCGCTGTCCATGTCCAAACATCACCATAGCCAAATCGCCCTTGCTTATCTATAGGAACGTTCTTGTCTTTAGCATAACAAAACGACCAGATTTCATCGCATTGAATATGTTTGCAAGGTAAATTCCTTAAATGTTTATCTTGATATTCAGCACAGGCTTTACCAACATCACGCAAAAGCCTAATGACTGTGCCCTTTGCCGTGTCTGTTATTCTGCAAGTGGCACGTATTGAGTTCCCTTCAACAAGAGCTTTTATCACCTGTGTTCTTTTCTCAATACTTAACTTGTTCATGCTTATATTATACATGACCGCTCAAGCATTGTCAATAGGTAAATGGTATATTTTCAGAATATTTTATTCTTCTGGTAAATCCATTGGTATAGTTTCGCCAGTCTTAGGTAAGGCTCTCTTCAATAATCTATAAAATACAGGCCAGTTTGGAGCCGCATTCATCAATACCTCTGCCTTTATTAAATGCTCTTGCAATTTAGGATGGCCTATATCCTCTGTAAACAATTGGTGAAATCTATATTTACGTCTACCCTTTTCATCCTTAGGTGTTCTTGTTTTAAGTTCTTTTAAAATACCAGGTGCAAGCCTGTCATAGACTATATCATTTGTTATTCGGCCTACCACGCTAGGACGCTTTACAGAACTTGGGTCATACGGCCATTTCCTGAGCTTAAAAATTGCCTTATAAAAGCTATCTGGAAACCGTTTTGCCCATGCAGCTTTATATGGCAATAAGTATTTATCAAGGATTTCTTGTAAAGCTAAACGGTCTCTTTCTTCTTGATATCCGGTAGCTTCATCAATAAGAGCTATGATGCCTACGGTTGCAAACCCCTTCATTAGCACATAGGCTCTTTCCGCTGTAATTTCTTGTTCTTTTGTTAAAGCGTCCTTTTCTCTTGCGGTTATCCATACGTCGCATATATCTGGTAATACAGTGGCTTCCACGCCAGTTGTTAATGTATTCCTTTGGTTTATATAAATAATGGGTTGTTCTAGCCTTTCTTTTAATTCTGGACTTACAAATTTCTCCAGATATCTCGCAGATACATACTCTGGAAGTAAAGCGCCTTTTTGAACGTGAGTCCCTCTTTTCTTCCTTTGCCAGTAAGCGCCACTTCCTTTTCTGCCTAGCGCATTGGCCATACTGCGTTCCACTAGAACTCTTTTCCCATTATTTAAGACAGCACAAGAAATGAGATAACCACCTAGATTCAATATGCCAACATATTTCTTTGCCCTAGGAATACCAATTATGCCATTCTGTTCATCTTCCCGCTCCCATCTTGCCTCGGCTGCCTGTCTAGCTATTGCCTGCCTTTTTTCTTTGGTTAGCTTAGCAGCACGTGCCTTTCCACCCTTTTGCGCACCTAAAGCTGATAGCGCTTTGGCATGTTTACTAATTTTAGTGTCCATATTTAATTAACACCTCCCGATAACATTATACATACACGGGTAAGCATTGTCAAGTCAGTGTACTCGTTCATATGATTAGTGACACTTTTTTTGTCATTGCGAGGAGCGATAGTGACGAAGCAATCTCTAGGCGAGGTTCCTGAATCCAATTATAGCATGCTCCAGCTTTGCAATGAGATTGCCACGCCCCGACAAGTCGGGGCTCGCAATGACACGGAAGGTTATTATCCAATGTTACAAACATATAAAGTGTCACCCATCTATCTGAACTAGATCAGTCAGCATAGTCGGGCAAGCATATATACAAAAATGGTGGAATTAGTTATTTGTAGAGGGGATTTCAGAAATTATTTAGACCAGCGTTTTTGTGCTGCATTTCGAGCTATTTCTTTTCTTTGTTCTGGAGTAAGTTTCTCGGCTCTAGCTTTACCACCTTTCAAACCACCAAGCCGACCTAGAGCAACAGCAGCAGGATTCTTAGTGCTATCTTCAGGCTTTGATGTGGCTTCTCTCGTAGCTTCTTCTACAATCTGAGAGGCCAAGACATTTATATCTCTGGATTTCTTCTTGCTTGAACGCTTAGGCATACTTTAATTGTAGCATATAGCTCATAATAAGCTGTCAAGTTTTTAAATTTCAAATTGACCCACTACCATATTCCAGGGTTTCTTGACTTTTTATCTCCTCGCCATGAAATGCAGGTGACAAGGGCGATTTCAAGTTTTCGGCGGGCGGAGCCTGCTAGCAAAATCACAGCAGATTTTGCTCTTTGACGGCAAATTATTTTAGCGTGTGACTTGTATTTGACATATGCAGTTGATGGTCGTTACAATGTAACCCGTCGCCTTTGGAGCACGAAACGATACTTTCCTAAGATTGGCGGAATCATAAAAACACCATCTGTGGATGAAAGACTATTATGAAATTAGGTGGCATGGGCGGGGTGGTCAGGGAGCTATAACAGCAGCCAAGATTTTGGCACAAGCTGCGTTCTTTGAAGGCTATCAGGGAGTGACTGCGGCGCCTTCGTTCGGCGCTGAGAGGCGGGGCGCTCCGGTCAGTGCCTCAACCAGGATTGCCCCGCAAACAATCATGGTCGTATCCCAGGTAGAAAACCCCAATGTAGTGGTAGTTCTAGACTATACCCTACTGAAATACAACGAGGTAACCAGCGGGCTAGTCAAAGGAGGATGGCTCATCGTAAACTCCTGGCGACATCCAAAGGAGCTTGGCCTTGGAGGCGACTTCAACATCGCTACTGCTGATGCTACTAGAGTATGCTCAAGCCTGGGACTGATAGTCGCTGGCCTCACGATTGTGAATACAGCGATACTGGGTGCGTTTATCCGTGCTACCGAAGCGGTAGGCATGGCAAGTATAGAGAGGGCAATAAGAGAGAGATTCCCCAAAAGAGAGGTAGATATTAATCTTGCCGCAATTGCGCAGACCTACGAGATAACTAAACTCGGAAAAATGAGGTAACAGCAAGACATGGGAACCAGGGATTGCCAACACATATGTGGTGAATCATCGCCGGCTGTTGGCGAAGCAGGTAAAACAGGCGAGTGGCGCGACTCATTTCCAATAATAGACCAAGAAAAGTGTCTCCCAGTTAGACAGAACAAGCCTTCCTGTTTTCTATGCTGGCTCTATTGTCCAGATGCTGTTATTAATAAAACCATACCCATACAGATAAATATGGAATACTGTAAAGGCTGCGGAATATGTGCACAGGTGTGTCCGGCCCACGCCATAACCATGGTAAATGAAGAAGGATTCTGTCCCAATGAGACGGATTGAGTGATATTGGTGAACAAAAAGATGGCCAGAAAAGCCAGCACCTGGATACTTGATGGCAATCATGCTGCGGCCCAGGGGGCGAAACTCAGCCGGGTTCAAGTAATTGCTGCCTATCCTATTACACCTCAGTCACCAGTCACTGAAACGCTCTCCGAATTTGTCGAAGGAGGGAAACTCGATGCCCAGTACATTGCTGTTGAAAGTGAGCACAGTGCCCTCGCCGTATGCACTTCAGCTTCTATGGTAGGAGCCAGGACCTTCACTGCTACTAGTTCACATGGCTTGGCCTATATGCATGAGATGCTACATTGGGCTGCTGGGGCACGCCTTCCAGTGGTCCTCGCCGGCGTAAACCGCGCTATTGGAGCACCCTGGAATGTGCTCAATGACCAGCAGGACTCTATATCCCAACGAGACACCGGTTGGATACAAATATACGCTCGAAACAATCAGGAGATATTGGACTCGATAATCCAGGCTTATAGGATCGCTGAGTCAATTTATGTCCCTGTTATGGTTTGCTACGACGGTTATGTCTTATCTCACACTGAAATGCCAGTGGATGTCCCGTCACAGGAGGCTGTGGATAGGTTTCTGCCCCCGTATAAACCACACACGATACTGGACCCGGCCAACCCTAAAAACTATAACCTTGTGACCCTGGCCAATCCCAGAATTAACGCTGAAGGCGTGCTCTGCCACGGATACATGGAACTGCGGTATCTTCTCCAGGAGGCGTTGCAGGACTCCAGAGAAATGATAATCAAGGTGGGTCAAGAATTCGGCGAATTGTTTGGCAGAAGCTACGCCAATATGTTTTGGGAAAACAGACTGGATGGCGCCGATATAGTTATTGTCGCCATGGGCAGTTTGGCGATGGAGGCAATAGTAGCCGCAGACATGCTGCGAGAGGCAGGGCACAAAGTAGGTGTCCTGGGCTTGAGAGTGTTCAGGCCATTCCCTAAGGCAGATGTGATGAAGGCATTGAAAAAATCCCGCCTTGTTGTGATCTTCGATAAGAATATCAGCTATGGCCTGGAAGGAGCCACCTGCTCGGAGATAAAATCAGCCCTCTATGGAAGTTCCGTAAGAGCGGTAATACGAAACTTCATTGTTGGACTGGGTGGCCGTGACGTTAAAGCAAGAGAGCTGGTAGATGCGGTAAATAAATCGCTGCTATCAGTGAAGGAGGGTGATTTAAACAAGGAATATCCCGAATGGATATGTGGCATATGAGAAGGCTTGCACAATGAAGACTAATGCTGTCAATATGACCGGAAAGGAATATCTACTGCCAGGTAATAGGACATGCCCTGGCTGTGCCTTGTCGCTCGCTTATCGTTACATTCTAAAAGCACTGGAAGGGCAGGTTATTGCGACCGTGCCAGCCAGTTGCCTCACAGTACTGCATGGCATGTATCCTGTAACATCTGTCACTGTCCCCTGTGTAAATACGCCATTCGCCTCCACCGCGGCATCAGCTACCGGCTTAGTTGCCGGGCTGAAAGCTTTGGGTAAGGAAGGATTGACCGTGCTGGCTATTGCTGGTGATGGTGGGACACACGATATAGGGATCCAGGCGCTGAGCGCCGCTGCTGAAAGGCAAACTGACTTGCTCTATGTCTGCTATGACAATGAAGGCTACATGAACACCGGCAATCAACGCTCAGGCTCTACACCCCTGGGCGCGATTTCAGGCACTACGCCTATTCTGGGCAAGCAGCAGAACCAGAAGGACATAGCAGCCATAATGGAGGCACATGGCATTCCTTATGTTGCTACTGCAAATGCTTCTTATCCTCTAGACCTTTACGAAAAAGTCAGGAAAGCGAGGATGATACGAGGGCCTAGGTTTATACATGTGTTCACACCCTGCCCCCCGGGATGGTCGTTCCCTTTCAGTGACACTATCAAAATCGGCAAGCTCGCAGTGGAAACGGGATGGGTGATACTTTATGGGGTTGAGGACGGTGTTTTCCGCCTCACTTCGGCGAGCGAATCCATTGCCAAGAAGGGTAACCTGAAGCCATTGAGAGAATATCTCGTGGAACAACGGAGGTTCAAGAATATTACCGAAGAGCAGATTAACGAACTGCAGGGTCGGGTAAATACCCGGTGGAAGCGTTGCCTGGATCGGGCAGACAATTTGTAGTCTTCGGTTAATAAATGGCCCTGCACCTTAGGGCGATAAAGTTTGCAGCAAAGACCAGATTTTGATAAACCTGAGCAGCTAGGTTATGGCTTGATCAGGGTTTTGATGTCGTCACTGTACCGCTAGAGAAGGATAAGAAGACTGGCAGATAACCTAGATGCCTATGTCTGGCGAGGGAATGGTCTGTAATCAATCATAATCCATAAGCATGATTTAATTCTTCGACATTTTGGCGGAGGGAGAGGGATTTGAACCCTCGACCCCGATTTTGCTCGGAGTAAGCGCTTAGCAGGCGCCCGCACTAGACCACTATGCGATCCCTCCACTTCCTGTGACTTAATTCATTATGCCATACGTCAGACGAATCAACAAACCTTAAAATCTTTTCACAGACAAAGCTGACGAAGATTAGCGCAGCTTAAGTCCCGTCTCACTCATTTGCGGCCATCAGTTCCTTATGCCACTACGGGTTCACTTTTCCTTCAATTGATAAGGCAATAATGCTTTCAATGCGGCAGCAGAAGATACCAGCAGGAGCAGCAACTTCAACTGTTTGTCCCTTTTCTTTATCCAGGATTGCTTTGCCCAGGGGGGAAGCAACAGAAAGTTTACCCTTGGCTGGATTTGCTTCTCGGGGATCGACTAAAGTATAGCTGAACTCTTTACCTGAGGATAAATCACGAAGTACCACTGTATCTCCGAATTTTGCCCTGGATGTGTCCTGGTCTTCCCCCATTATCTTTGCCTGATTTAAGATTGACTCTATCTCCCTAAATCTCCCTTCCAAGTATGCCTTTTGTTCTCTGGCTGCTGCTAGAGGGGCATTTTCTCGAAAGTCCTTGTCAGCGGCTGCCTTTTGTATCTCCTCAATAACTTGAGAGCGTTGATTTTCCAGGTTAGCTAATTCCTTCTCTAATTTTGCGTAGCCTTGTGCGGTCAAGGTAGCCTGGACCTGACTATTTTGCCAAACAGCGGCTGTTTTTGAAGAGGTTTTTTTCGCCCTGAGGTGGGGAGCCAAATTTATGCTGCTGAATCCCTTTTTTCGGATGTACGTAAGAAAAGACTTGAGAGGTTTGACTGCTGATGGGATAATCTGTTCGCCATAGCTAGCCACATCCACAGGACTGATGTCCTTCACATGCCTGGATGAGCCAAGCCATCTGACGAATTTAGATATCTCTGCCTGTATTTTCCCCCTTTCTTCCGGAGGTAAATGTGATAGAAAAGCGTCAGCTACTTCAGCAAGTATCGGGTTTTGCTCGATGTTTCCCATGAAAAATAAATGATAGCTTCAAAAATGGACGCTGTCAATTTATATGTTGGTGGAGAGAATTTAGCCTTTATCTTCCTGGCATAGTGTGCTAATCTAACTACATTTGTCCCTGAGTGCTAAACAGAAAAGGTGGGCTATAAAGGAAATCGATATATTGTGCTGGAATGTCAACGGAATTAGGGCGGCGGAGAAAAAAGGCTTTTTAGATTGGTTACAGCAAATGTCTCCTGACATTTTATGCCTTCAAGAGACAAAAGCTCAGCTTGGCGAAATTAGCCAAGAGCTTCGACAACCACCTGGCTATTACGCTTACTGGAATTTCCCGGCAAGGAAAGGGTACAGCGGAGTTGTCACCTTTACCAAAGAAAGGCCAATCAAAGTTGAGAATGGTTTTGGCATTAAACAATTTGACATAGAAGGAAGGGTCACAATCACTCAATACCCGGAGTTTACTCTTTTTAATGTTTATTTCCCAAATGGCAAGATGAGCGAAGAGCGGTTAAAGTACAAGATGGATTTTTATGATGTTTTCCTTGATTTTGTAGATCCCATTAAGGCACGGGGGGGAAAGCTCATTATTTGTGGTGATTTTAACACCGCCCATAAGGAAATAGACTTGGCTCGGCCTAAGGAAAATGAAAATGTCTCGGGGTTTTTGCCCATGGAAAGGGCGTGGATGGACAACTTTGTGGCTCATGGTTTTATAGATACCTTTCGTCACTTCAACAAAGAACCAAAGCACTATACTTGGTGGAGTTTGAGAACGAGAGCCAGAGAGCGGAACATAGGCTGGAGACTGGATTACTTTTTTGTCACTGAGAATCTGCTAGGCTCGGTTACAGAGGCAAGCATTTTGTCTGATGTGATAGGCTCTGACCATTGCCCCGTGGGGATTAGGCTGAGACTGTGAAAACTTTAGTTCAATGTGATTTCGACGGTACGATTACCGAAGAAGATGCTAGCTTCTTTCTTTTGGACACCTTCGCTCAGGGAGATTGGCGACGACTGCTGCGGGAGTATAAGGAGCATAGGATATCTGTCGGGGAGTTCAATACTAGGGCTTTTGCCATGGTTAAAGCCGATAAACATACGCTACTTGAAGCTCTAAAAGGTAATGTTGAGGTGCGAGCTGGATTTCACGAACTGGTAAATTATTGCCTGGGAAAAGGCTTCAGATTGGTCATTGTGAGCAACGGTCTGGATTTTTATATAAGGGCTGTGCTGAAAGACCTGGGGCTGGATAGTATCGAAGTGCATGCTGCGCAAGCTTCCTTCCACCCTGAAGGAATGAAAGTCCAATATGTGGGGCCGGATGGCGAAAGATTAGAGAATGGCTTTAAAGAGGCATATATCAAATCGTTTCTAAAGCTAGGGTACAGGGTAATATATATAGGGAATGGCGATTCCGATGTGGCTCCAGCAAAATACGCTCATCATGTTCTTGCCACAGGCGACTTGCTGGCGTACTGCAGAGAGAACAATCTTAAATATAAGCCCTTTGAAACCTTTCTTGACGTCGTTAGGGAATTGAACCTTATATAGCCGTACTACTTGAATTTCTACAATTCCATATAGACCTGAATTCCCCGCTTTCAACCATCGGCAGCATCACATCCACCACACTGGCATTGTACTTTGTTCCCCTGCCGTCTTTGAGCTCTTTTAGAACATCCGGTGTAGTTCTTGCTGGCCGATAAGGCCGATGGGAACTCATGGCTTCCACCACATCGCAGACAGCGAGAATGCTGACTTCCAGACTTAGCTTATCCCCTGTGATACCGTCAGGATAACCCGAGCCATCTAGCCGTTCGTGGTGTTGCAGTGCTACGTCGGCTACTGGCCAGGGAAGATTTGCATCCTTCAATATGTTATAACCCTGTTTCGTATGGGCACGGATAAGAGCCCATTCTTCCTCAGCTAGTTCACCCGGCTTGGTGAGAATACTTGTTGGGATGGAAATCTTGCCGATGTCGTGGAGCAATCCGTTGAGGTAGAGCCTCTCAACCATATCCTCAGCCAAACCCATATTCTCACCTGCAAGACGAGCCAGTTCAGCTACTCTTTGTTGATGCCCCGCCGTATATGGGTCACAAGATTCAATGACACGAGAAACGATTTTTGCCAGGTTGATAAAAGAACTCTTCAATTGCTCTTCCGTTTTATCGCGCTCGGTGATGTCACTGCGAAACCCCTGGAATCCTACAATTTTGTCTTTTCTATTGATGAGATTTAAATACTGCTCTATCAGTATTCTTTTGCCATCTTTCCTGAAAATCTCATGCACTATGCTGGATACAGGTTCATCTGCGCTCAGTATCTTCTCTACCTGCCTGGAAAGATATTCCCTACTTTCTGGAGGGAGGATGTTTGTTGGTTTCATCTCGGTTAATTCTTCCAGACAGTAGCCACACAGTTTCTCAAGCGCCTTGTTACCCGCTCCAGTATTGTCTTGGATGTCCGCAGAAAAAACTGCCTCCAAGCAAGTCGCAAAAAGATTGCAATAGTGTTCTGCACTTTTCCCTAACGCCTGCTCCATGTGTTTGCGCTCGGTGATGTTCCTTCCGATGGCAAGTCCCACAAATTTGCCGTTTTGCTGCCAAGTGGATAAAGACAATTCAACGGGGAATGTAGAGCCATCTTTTCTCAATGCTTCAAATTCGATGGTCCCTGTTCCCCCGTAATTTCCGCCCAAGAAATCCGTCAGTTCTTTTGTGTGACCTTCTATATGTTTCTCCGACATCAACTTGGTTACTGGCTGGCCCAGTATCTCTTCGCTCGAGTAGCCTAAAATTTGCTCTGCACCTTTATTCCAGAATATTATCGTCCCTTTGCGATTCACCCCCAGTATGACATCCCGGGAGTATGCTACGAGGGCCTTGTATATCTCTCTGCTTCTAGGTAGCGCTTCTAACTCTTTGTGTGGTGGTTCTATTTCTTCCATAAGCGATTTTTCTTCTTACTACCATACCTACTTCCTTCCCTGCCCGGCTAAAAAACTCAGGCTCCAATCGTAACCAAATATAGTCAACTATATCAAACAGATCAATCCGTTTGCAATAGGGATTTGGTTGTGGGGATGGTGAGAGTTCAGTCCCAGCTTAAAGTCCACGCTATCCAGGTAATTGAGCATATGCCGAATCTGAAATACTAATCACAGGAATCTTATTTCTAAGCAGGGGATATTCAGAAATTTAGTGAGAGGCTTTAGCTTCGTGCTACAAAATTTGCCAAAATTCAAGGATGTCACAATTGCAACTGTGAGGTGATTCCTTGCATGGCCTCGATTCCTAGGCTGATGAACTCTTCCAGTTCCAGTCCGATTTCCTGGCACTGAGCCACTTGCTCCCGATTGACTCCGGCCGCAAAGCTTTTTTCGCGAAAGCGTTTCATTACCGATTTAGTGGTTAATCCGCTTAGTTTATCGGGACGAACCAGAGCAGCAGCAGTGATCAGCCCGCTCAAGGGGTCAGCACAAAAAAGGGCCTTATCCAATTTACTCTCCCGCGGAACGCCATGGGCCTCGTTGTGGCACAAGACAGCGTGGACCATCGCAGGGTTGGCTCCAAACTCCTGGGCGATGTCGGCGCCCAATTTGCCATGGCTACTCATATCACCCTCAACCAGTTCCACATCTATATCGTGGATGAGCCCGGTAATGCCCCACTCTTCTTCATCCTCCCCCAACTTTTTGGCCAAAACCCGCATAATAGCCTCGGTGGCTAACATGTGCCTAATCATATTCTTATCCTGGACATTGCCATGGATGGAATCAAGAATTTCGTCTCTGTTGAGCTTTGATGTCATGTCAATACCTTTTCCCGCTGCATTGATAATATACCACGTAAATACTGCCCGGTGAAAGAGGCATCGTTTCGGGTCAATTCCTCAGGCGTGCCGGCATCCACAAGGTAGCCACCCTCATCACCGGCTCCAGGACCAAGGTCAATGACCCAATCGGCGTTTTTGACCACATCCAGGTGGTGCTCAATGACAATTACCGTGTTTCCGTAATCCACCAGGCGCTGTAGCACCTTTAGGAGGAAAGCAATATCTGAGAAGGAAAGGCCGGTAGTTGGCTCATCCAGTATATAAAGCGTTTTGCCTGTGGAGCGGCGGGATAGCTCGGTAGCTAGTTTTACTCGCTGGGCCTCGCCTCCGGAAAGGGTCGGTGCTGGCTGCCCCAGGCAAATATACCCCAAACCTACATCTCGGAGGGTTTCCAGCTTGTTTTTGATTTTAGGGAAGTGGTCAAAGAAGAGCAAAGCTTCGTCTACCGTCATATCCAGGATTTCGGCGATGTTTTTCGCTTTAAAGTGAATTTCCAGCGCTTCACGGTTATATCTTTTCCCTTTGCATACCTCGCAGGGGACAGTGACATTGGGCAAAAATTGCATCTCAATCTGAACATAGCCTGCCCCCTGGCAGGCTTCGCATCTTCCCCCCTTTACGTTGAAAGAAAAGCGCCCCTGGGGATAACCACGCACTCTAGATTCAGGGACAGCGGCGAAAAGTTCTCGAATAGGAGTGAACGTCCCGGTATAAGTAGCCGGGTTGCTTCTGGGGGTGCGACCAATCGGTGATTGGTCGATGTTAACCACCTTATCAATATACTCAGTGCCAGTGATACCATCACACTCGCCTGGCCTCTCCTTAGCTCGGTAGAAGAGGCGGGCCAATCTTTTATACAGGACTTCGTTAATGAGAGAGCTTTTGCCACTTCCCGAAACGCCAGTGACGCAAACAAACTTGCCCAGGGGGAGATGGACATTGATGTTTTTCAGGTTGTTTTGCCTGGCACCTCGGATCACCAGATCTTTTCCCGAGCCAGAGCGACGCTCAGGTGGCAAAGGAATTTGCTTTGTTCTACTAAGGTACTGCCCCGTTATTGATTGAGGGCAATCCATTATATCCTGAAGTGTTCCTGTGGCAACGATTTCTCCCCCCTGTTTACCAGCTCCCGGCCCCATATCAATAATGTGGTCGGCAGCTCTCATCATAGCTTCATCGTGCTCCACGATGATTATAGTATTATCTAGGTCTCTGAGGCGCTTCAGCGTGGCTATAAGCCGGGAACCATCGGCAGGGTGCAAACCGACTGTGGGCTCGTCACAAATATAAAGGACGCCGCTAAGGCCGCTGCCAATCTGGGTAGCCAAGCGAATTCTCTGGGCCTCACCGCCGCTCAATGTCGCTGAAGGACGGTCCAGGGTTAAGTAGCTCAGACCTATATCTCTGAGAAAGCCCAACCGGGCCTGAATCTCTTTGATAATTTGCTTAGCTATGGTAAGTTCTCGGCGACTGATTTTGTCGCCCAGTTCCTCCACCCAGCTCAAAGCATCTGTGATAGGCAACGCGGTAATATCCATAATATTTCTGTCCACAATGGTGACAGCTAAAGACTCTGGCTTCAGTCTGTTTCCCTGGCAAGCCGGGCAGGGGCTGGATGCCATATAGCGCTCAATATCCGCTCTGACACTATCCGAACCCGTCTCGCGATAGCGGCGCTCCAGGTGTGGTATGACGCCTGCGAAATTAGTGTAGTACTGACGCATTCTGCCGTAACGATCTTCATATGTGGCAAGAACTGGTTCACCCCCGTCACCATAGAGAATTACGCGCAATTGTTCTTCACTTAAATCCTTTACTGGTGTGGACAGAGAGAAACCGTGGCGGCGACCCAGAGACTGTAGTATGCTGCTGGACCAGGTGCTAAGCTGCCCATTTCTTATCCAGGGTTGGATAGCACCTTCAACCAGGCTCAGTCCCTTGTCCGGGATGACTAAGTTAGGGTCAATTTCCAGTTTACAGCCCAGTCCCGTGCAAGCCGGGCAGGCGCCGTAGGGGCTGTTAAAGCTAAATGTTCTGGGAGCAATTTCCCCCAGGCTTATGCCACAATAGACACAGGCAAAATGCTCCGAGAAAAGCAACTCCTCTCCGTCAAGGACTTTAACCAGCACCACGCCCGACCCCAGTTTTAATGCTGTCTCGATGGAGTCAGCAAGGCGAGTGGCATTTTCGTTTTGCTCTATCTGAAGTCGGTCAACTACTACCTCTATGGTATGCTTCTTATTCTTATCTAACTGAAATTCCTCGGAGAGGTCGTAAATTTGCCCATCAACTCGAACCCTGACAAACCCGGCCTTCTGCAAATCCTTAAGTATCGTTTGATGTTCACCCTTGCGGTCCTTGACCAGCGGTGCCAGAATCATGATGCGGCTACCTTGAGGTATTTCCTGAACGGCGTCGACAATTTGCTGCACCGTCTGACGCGAGATTTCCCTTCCACACTGGGGGCAATGGGGATGCCCGATGCGAGCAAAGAGGAGACGAAGATAATCATAGATTTCAGTCACCGTGCCCACAATAGACCTCGGATTATGAGGCGGCCCTTTCTGGTCAATGGATATGGCCGGGCTAAGTCCTTCGATGTAATCGACGTCCGGTTTCTCCATCTGCCCCAGGAACTGGCGGGCATAGGCAGAAAGAGACTCTACATAGCGGCGCTGCCCCTCGGCATATATGGTATCGAAAGCCAGAGAGCTTTTTCCTGAGCCGGAAACACCGGTGATAACCACCAGTTTGTTCCTGGGGATAACGACGTCTATATCCTTAAGGTTGTGCTCTCTGGCACCCTTGATAAATATGGTATCTGGCATGATGCTTTATTGTAACATCAACGCCAGATGCCTCTCAAAAAGGAAGCTAGCCCGAGCCTTTGACTCGATAATGAATTACTGCCGTTAAATCAGGCCACCAAAATTCATTAATACTGGCGCCAGCATCAGTGAAATCACCGACATCAGCTTGAGCATTATATTCAAGGACGGGCCGGCAGTGTCTTTCATGGGGTCGCCGGCTGTATCTCCAACGACACCTGCTTTATGAGCGGCTGAGCCTTTGCCGCCAAACTTACCAGACTCAATCCACTTTTTGGCATTGTCTTTTCACCTCGTAATTAAAAACCTATAAAAAGGGACAAAAGCACTTACTAATGTGCGATATAATAATTCAGGAAATTGTAACGCATACTTAACAGGTTTTTAACAAAATTAGTATAGTATATTACAAAGGAGAAATTGTGGGGAAGCTGAGATATCACGTGGAAAAAGCCTGCAATTTTTGAAGAATTGTTATGCATATATTAACTATCCTCACATATAGTGTGCTTAGAGCTTTCTTGCAGGGGGGCTCGAATTAGCCCAGAAAATGGCAAGATGCTGGCCCTTGTGGGAGGAAACAATGCGGCGCAAGATTGTTATCTCGGCATTGATTGGGGTAGCCTTGCTTAGTGCAAGTTGTGGTCCCTATGGTCCCAACGTGTCTATTCCCCCGGCCGCCATAACCGGCGATAATTCGGGCGGTGCCATAGCTGTCTACCAAATGCAGATGTCCGACTCTTACGGTCAATTTTACGTTCAAAAGATAAGTCCTGAGGGAGATTTTCTCTGGGGAGAAAAGGGCATATTGATTGGCAGCGGCTATAGTGACTTTGGCGCATTTTACTCATACGCGGTAAGCGACGGCTCAGGGGGCGCCATTGTTATCTGGTTGGAGTTCCTTCCAAGAGCCGAAGGGGAACCGCCGTCCTTCCAAACTCATGTTGCCAGAATTGATTCTGGAGGGGATGTTAAATGGCGACAGGACATACCGGGAATCGACGAAGCAATACCCGATGGCTCGGGAGGAGTCATCATTGCCTATAGGGCCCTTTATCAAGACAACATATCCGTTCTGAAGATAGATGCTGAAGGGAATCTTCCTTGGGGTGAGGATGGAGTGTCATTGAACCTCACTGAATATACCCCGCTTGCCGTTGCCAGCGATAACTTGGGGGGTGTCATCGTCGTTGGGTACGCTTATCAGGGCGGCCGCCCTATTGTTTACGCTCAGAGGGTAGATTCTGGAGGGAATATATTATGGCAGACAGGTGGCGTACAAGCATGTGTCGGCCCTGCCGGAGGCGCTCAGGTAGTAAGTGATGGCTCAGGTGGAGGCATAATCACGTACGAGCGGAACATACCCTGTGAGGACAGTAAATACGCCTACTGTGATTCGGATATTTACGCTCAAAGGATAGACGCCGAGGGCAATGTATTGTGGGGGCCGGATGGCCTGCCCATTTGTGCTGGATCATCAGTCCCGAACAGCCCGAGAATAGTAACTGATGGTGCCGGCGGCGCCATCATCTTTTTCTTTTTCCTTGAAGATTATGCGGCTTTCCGCGCCCGAAGGATAGATGCCGATGGCCATGAATTGTGGGAGGAGGAGGCTGACCTTTGGGGAGGCATCATAGTAAGCGATGGTTCGGGTGGCGTTATCAGCGTGTGGGATGGAGGAGATGGAGGAAGTAGAAGAGCTCAGAGGTTAGATGCTAGTGGGACGAAGTTGTGGGGACCTGACGGAACCATGCTGACCTTTCGAGACTTGTACCTACCAGGAGCAGTCTCCGACGGTTGCGGAGGAGTGCTCATCTCCTGGTCAGCAGACGTAAAATTCAGAAACTACGAAATTTCCGACGTCTCGTACTATGTTCAAAGAGTAGATGCCGATGGCAACGTCGTGTGGGGAGATGAGGGAATCCTGCTAAATCCCTAGGACTTACAGCCTGCCCCGTTAAATCAGGCCGCCAAAATGCATTAATACCGGTGCCAGCATCAGCGATATCACCGACATCAGCTTGAGCATTATATTCAAGGACGGACCGGCAGTATCTTTCATGGGGTCACCGGCTGTATCTCCAACGACAGCTGCTTTGTGAGCGTCTGAGCCTTTACCACCGAACTTACCAGACTCGATCCACTTTTTAGCATTATCCCAGGCGCCGCCGGCGTTGTTCAAGGTAATAGCCAGAATAAAACCAGTCGCCAGAGCACCGATAAGAAAGCCAGCAAGGGCATATTTACCCAGAACCACTCCCACAATCACAGGCGCAATTATCGTCATTATCGAAGGAAGCAACATTTGCCTCAATGCTATTTTGGTGGCAATATCCACACACTTGCCATATTCGGGCTTGGCTGTCCCCTCCATCAAGCCCTTTATCTCACGCCATTGCCGACGGACTTCATTTATAATTGCCGCCGTAGTTATACCAACTGCCTTCATGGTCATAGCACAAAAGATGGGAGGCATAAGGGCGCCTAGTAGTACGCCAATGATAACCGGCGCACTTAGCAGGCTAAATGCCTCCGGCGTTGGCACTATTATCTTGCCTGCGGAAATTGCTACTATCCCTGTAGCCAGAGCGAAGGAGAGAATTAGACCCAAGGAGTTCAAAGCAGCAGCACCGATGGCGAATCCCTTGCCTGTGGCTGCGGTGGTATTGCCCAGAGAATCCAAAGCATCGGTTCTTTCGCGCACCTCGGGCGGTAAGCCTGTCATTGTGGTAATACCACCAGCATTGTCAGCTATAGGTCCATAAGCATCGGTGGCCAAGGTCACGCCCAAAGTGGACAACATACCGGCAGCAGCTAAGGCTACGCCGTAGAAGCTGCCGAAGTGGAAAGCCACGCCAATCGCTATAGCTATCAAAACTACCGGTGGCCATGTACTCATCATGCCGGTGGCAAAACCCTGGATTATAGTGGCACCGGCGCCAGCAGTAGAGGCCTCAGAAATTTCCTGTGTCGGCTTAAAGGCATAGGAGGTAAAGTAATTCGTGCTTTCCCCTATAAGCACGCCAGCTATAAGACCAGCAAGCACCGCCCAGAAGAGTCCTATGCTAGCGCCTAAGAAATGAATCACCAAAAAGGCAAATACCGCTGTCAATATAGAAGCGCCCAGCGTGCCACGACGCAAAGCTCCCAGTAGAGCAGCCATCTCTACCTTCTCCCCAACTCTGACCAAAAAACAGCCAATTATGGAGGCTACAAGACCACCGGCGGCAATCAACATGGGAATCAACCAGGCAGTCTGAGTATTGGCAACTATTCCAGTTGCGGTGACCACTACAGCCAACGTCATGGTAGCAATAATAGACTCAACGTAAGATTCAAAGAGGTCAGCACCCATGCCGCATACATCGCCGACATTATCACCCACATTGTCAGCTATAACGGCAGCATTCCTGGGGTCATCCTCCGGTATTCCCGCCTCCACCTTGCCCACCAAATCAGAGCCGGCATCAGCCCCTTTGGTAAAGATACCACCACCTACTCTGGCAAAGAGAGCTACCAGTGAAGCACCGGTACCATAAGCGGGAATGATAAACAGGAAATTGGGGTCATTATGCCAGGCGAAATAGAGGATAGATAACCCGATAATGCCAATGCTCACTACAGTCAGCCCCATAACCGCTCCACCCCGGAAAGAAACCCTTAGCCCCTGATTCAGCCCCTTCTGTGCCGCAGCGCAGGTCCTGCCGTTAGCTCTGACTGCCACACTTATACCAGCGTAGCCAGCGCCCATGGAACATATAGCACCGAAGATAAAAGCCACACTCAGTCTCCAGCCCAGAGCAGGGACAACTGCCAGGATGATGGCTACTACTACTACAACAATGGCTAAGGTACGGTATTCCCTGCCGATAAAAGCCATTGCTCCTTCCCGAATAGCTCGAGAAGTCTCTTGAATTTTCTCCGAGCCTGCATCTTGTCTTAAAACATATCGCACGAAGAATGCCACTACACCTGCCCCTATAAGCCCCACGATTACACAAATCCAAACTAAATCCATGGCTCTCCTTCCTGTACAGGCACAAAACTAGGGCACTCAAGCCAAGTCCGGGTGCCCTCGCTTTTGTTTGCTAAAATATGCATACTAAAGATGTAAGTCTAATACAAGAAGCTCCGTCCGTCAATGGTTTGTCCTTGTTCAGTACCTTAGTGACACTTCTTTTTTGTCATTGCGAGGAGCGATAGCGACGAAGCAATCTCTAAGCGAGGTTCCTCAGTCCAACTATAGCAGACTACAGCTTCGCAATGAGATTGCCACGCCCCGACCAGTCGGGGCTCGCAATGACACAGAAGGTTATTACCCAACGTTACAAACATATAAAATGTCACCCATCTATTTGCGCTAGTTCATGATTCAACGGCATAATTAAGGCAATAAGGCGGGTTCTGAAGGAGCTTGCCCAATAGCTTCTGAGCAGGTTTAGAAGCAATGGGGGAAAGATTTGTGCAGGTGGTGGGGCTGCATTGGGATACAGGGAAAAAATTGACCTTGGTCGGGGCTGAAGTGTAAAATCGGCCCTGAAAGCAAAAAAAATTAGGCGAAAGTGACCGATAGCCTTCAAAAAACAAAGGGTCAAAGATGCTGGGGATAATCAATGGTCGTTGATTACCCTGCAACAAAAAGAGGTCTTTAGACGGCCTGTAAAGGAGCTAGAAATGGATTTTGAACTTACCGAAGAGCAAAAGATGTTCCAGGCAATGGTGCGGGATTTCTGCGCCGGGGAAATTGCACCCTACGCTGCTGAGTGGGATGAAACAGAGAAGTTTCCCCATAATGTTGTCAAAAAGATGGCTGATGCCGGCTTGCAAAGTGTTCACTTTCCTGAAGAATATGGGGGAAATGGGGACGAAGTAACTTTTGCCATAGCCACTGAGGAGATTTCCCGTGCCTGTGCCGGCATAGGCGTCGTGTATCTCGTTAGCCTTGGCCTGGGTATGTATCCCGTCGTCATGCACGGGAGTGAACAGCTGAAAAGGCACTACATTCCCCGTGTGATCGATGGGGCGATAGTGGCTTTTGCCTTAACTGAGGCTATGGCTGGTAGTGATGTCGCAGCTATGGAGACAAAATACGCCCGGGAGGGCGATTATTATGTTTTGAACGGTCAGAAGATTTTCATAAGTAATGGTGCTGAAGCCGATTTTGTAACCACGTTTGCTACGAAGGACAAATCGCTGGGCTATCGTGGCATCAGCGCCTTTGTCGTGGATAAAGGTACTAAGGGTTTCTCTGTGGGCAAGCTAGAAAGAAAAATGGGACTGCACCCTGCTTCGGTAACGGAGCTTATATTCGATGATTGTAAAATACCTGTGGCTAATATGCTGGGAGAGGAGGGGAGAGGCTTCAGGATAGCTCTGGAAGGCATAGATGCCAGCAGGGTCAGCATAGCTGCTCAAGCACTGGGTATTGCTCAAGCCGCTTATGATGCCGCCGTGGCCTATGCTAAGGAAAGGAAACAATTTGGTGCCGAACTCGCTCGCCTTCAGGCAATCCAATGGATGATTGCCGATATGGCTACAGACATAGACGCAGCCCGGTTGCTGATTTACAGGGCTGCCTGGTTGACCAGGAAAGAAGGGCACGCTCCTCCTAAAGAAGCGGCAATGGCCAAGCTTTTTGCCTCCGAGGCAGCTCACAGGGTTTGCCACAAAGCCGTTCAGATATTCGGTGGCTATGGCTATACTAGAGACTTTGCCGTGGAGCGCTACTACCGTGACCAGAGAATAACTGAGATTTACGAAGGAACCTCGGAGATGCAGAGGTGGACAATTGCCCGCCAGGTATTGGGTGTAAAGTAAAGGGGCCGATTATGTTTACAGAGAAAACCTTGCAAGAAGTAGGGGAGGGTAAGAAGAGATGGGAGAAGGAAGCAGGAAAGGCCGGAAGGCAAAAGGCTGAGAAGGGAAAAAGATTTTCCACCGTTTCCGACCTTGAGATAAAGGAGATTTATACCCCGGAAGATATCAAGGACCTGGATTTTGCTAAGGATATCGGCTATCCCGGCATTTTCCCCTTTACCAGAGGTTGCCAACCCACGATGTATCGAGGGAGGGAATGGACCTTTCGCATGTTCTCCGGGATGGGCAGTGCCGAGGATACTAACAAAAGATGGCATCACCTGCTTAAGGAAGGCGAGACGGGGCTGAGCACTGCCTTCGACTTCCCTACTTTGATGGGATACGATACCGATTCGCCTCGAGCCAGGGGCGAGTGTGGGAAATGTGGCGTGGCCATTGATACCCTGAGAGATTTCGAGATTCTGACCCATGGAATCCCTCTGGATAGTGTCACTACTTCTATGACTATCAATCCCCCTGCCTCCGTACTTTGGGCAATGTATCTGGTTGTCGCCGATAAATCGGGGATAAGCCGGGATAAAATCGGGGGCACGATTCAAAACGATATGCTCAAGGAATTTATTGCCCAGAAGACATTCATGCTCCCGCCCAAGCCATCAATCAGGCTGATAAGCGATACCATCGAGTTCGGCACCCAACATGTTCCCCTGTGGAATCCTATAAGCATTAGCGGTTACCACATTCGGGAAGCAGGCTCCACTGCTATCCAGGAATTGGCTTTCACCCTGGCTGACGGGATAGCCTATGTCCAGGATGTCATGGAAAGAAAGAAGCTGGATATTGATTCCTTTGCCCCTCGTCTTTCCTTCTTCTTTAATTCTCACCTCGATTTCTTTGAAGAGATTGCCAAGTTCAGGGCAGCGAGAAGGATGTGGGCTGGAATTATGAGAGACAGGTTCAAAGCTAAGAATCCTCGCTCCTGGTGGATGAGATTCCATGCTCAGACTGCAGGTTGCTCTCTAACCGCCCAACAGCCCTACAATAATATTGTAAGGACCACCACTGAGGCCCTGGCAGCGGTCCTGGGTGGGACACAGTCTCTACATACCAATGCTCTGGATGAGACCCTGGCTTTGCCCTCTGAATTTGCTGCTACCATTGCTCTGCGCACCCAGCAAATTCTCGCCGGTGAAATAGGTGTCACTAACACCATCGACCCCCTGGCTGGCTCTTATTTTGTGGAGTCCTTGACCAGCCAGATGGAGGAAAAGGCCTGGGAATACATCGATAAGATAGACAATATGGGGGGCATGCTTGCTGCTATTGATAAAGGTTTTCCACAAATGGAGATTGCCGATGCTGCCTATCATTACCAACGGCAAATAGATAAAGGGGAGAAGGTAGTGGTGGGGGTGAATAAATATGTTGTTCAGGAAAAAGCTCCTCCCGAGATACTAAGAATAGATGAAGCGGTCGAAGAAAAGCAGATTGCCAGGTTGCAGAAAGTAAAAAAGGATAGGGATAACCGCAGGGTGACTCAAATTTTGAAGGATCTTCGCGCTGCTTCCAGGACGGATAAAAACTTGATGCCCTATGTGATAGAGGCAGTAAAGGAATACACTACTGAGCAAGAAATCTGCGATGTCTGGAGAGATGTTTTCGGGGAGTATCGGGACCCGGGATTTTACTGAACTCTACTCCTAAAATTCCCCTCTCCCTCGAAGAGAGTCCCCTCTCCACTTGATGGAGAGGGTTAGGGTGAGGTAGGGTGAGGGTGCAATCGATACTAACCCCCTCTTAAGATAAGAGGGGTCAGAGGAGTTATGAAGTAGTGGCGGGGCTTGTCCCCGCCAAGTGGGAAATTGAAATCCCCCTCTTAAGTTAAGAGGGGCAAGGGGAGTTATGAAGCCTACGAGGAGCTATCTAAAGGAAAAGACAATATGGTGAACTCAGGAAGAAAGATACGGATTTTAGTAGCCAAGCCCGGCCTGGACGGACATGACCGGGGGGCAAGGGTTATAGCCAGGGCTTACCGGGATGCCGGGTTTGAGGTGGTATATACCGGCTTACATCAGACGCCGGAGCAAATTGTCGCTGCAGCGTTGCAGGAAGATGTCGACCTCATCGGGCTGAGCTCTCTCTCCGGGGCTCATATGTACTTATTTAAGCGGGTACTCGAGTTGCTAAAAGCCAACAAAGCAGATGATGTAGCGGTCATCGGCGGAGGCATCATTCCTGAAGAAGACATTCCTAAACTTAAGAAACTTGGAATCAAAGAAATATTTTTACCAGGCACCTCTCTCGATAATATAGTTGACTGGGTAAGAGATAACGTAAAGCCGCGCTGCTGAAGCTAGGCTAATGGCGCAACCCCCTATCCAAGAAATAGCCCGAAATAACCCCTCTTGATTGCTCTTCAGAGTATTGTTTAGCTTTACAATGCTTGTTGATGGTGTAAATTGTCTCCATTTACGGGATATTTTTAGAAATAAGACTAAGAGAAGAGGGACACCTTCAACAGCTGTCCCTTTTATGTCTCTCTGCTTATATGTTTTTCATAAATCTGGTTGAGGAAAGTTATACCCTTCGATAGATATAGGGTGCATATTCTGTTTGCGGGTTCTTTCTCACCCTTGTCGTAAAGAATCTCAACTAGTTGTTGGATGTTTTCTCGCTTGTATTCAGGGAACATCCCGCTGTTCAGTATTTCAAGAAAAAGTTGCCCAACCTTTAAGGGCGTTGCAGGGGCATGATTTAACAGATATTCTATTAAGAATGGCGAATTATGGTTTGTCTCTAGGTACTTAACTGAAGTCTTTAGCCATTCGAATATTTCCTCATCAATCTCATCAACGAGTGATAACCATCTATTTGTGTCGGATAATACTCTCTGATATTCAGGCTGACTTTCATTTGGAATAAGTTTTCCTAATATGGATTCCCAAAGGGGTTTTATCTTCTTTTTTATTTTGTCTGAAACATCTTCTCGCTGCATCCAGAAGAAGCTGACTATTTCTGAGACCTTATTAATATCATTATGGTCAATTAGTAAACTAATTAAGCTGTTTTTATCTTCCAACCTTTCCCAGTCTTCCAGATAGCCGACACATATGTGCCCAACAAGTCGCTCATCTATATGTCTATCTGAAAATGTTGTACTCAAGGCATTATGGTAATGTCCTTTGTTCCGTAATAATATATACAAGTGTTTATAAACTTGCCGCATACCAAACAAATAACCAGTAAATGCTGCCCTCCAATGTTCGGGGTTTTCGAGAGGAAAGATTCTATCTATGTTGTTCATAACCCAATCTTTATCAAGAGTATAGAGATAGAGCAGATATTCTCCGATTGTTGTTGAAAACTCGATTGTGGGTTCTACCCATTTATCCAGTCTCTTGGTAAAATCCTCCCTTATTTTTTTGACCCAAGTGATACCGTCTTCATGCTTATGCAACCTATAATATCTGAGTGAACAAATCACCATTGCCGAAAATATTTCTCCCTTTACTGAATTCAAAACTGCGGTAAGGATGTCTTCACTCTCAGTAAGGTCTGATTCTGCACGGCTCACTAGGATAAGAAGTATCTTTTCAGCCACAGGCAATAATTCGCCATTGAAAGCATGATTATCGTTTCTTGTTCCTGATGTAATTAAATCGGCTATTTTCCCTATTATTTGATTCCTATAGTTGCCATCACTTTCCCTAGTATCCTCCTCCCAAAACTCCTTTGATTGAATTATTGACAGGATAAATTCAAAGATTTGCTCCCAAGGGTAGTCTTTCCCGGCCTTCCAAGCTTCAACTAACCCTGACAGCAGGGTGTATTGGAAAGGACGGCTGACTCCTAAGAATGGCTTCAAATCACTTGAAAAGCGAATCGGATTATTACTTATTGAAGTTCTAAATTCATCTTGAAGGTCGTATAAAGTAGGCTCTCCCCATTTCTCAGTTGGCTTACAAGTTTTTATATAACCAGCTAACTCAGCATTTGTTTTCTCCTCTATTCCGATTAAAGCCTTAGTGCTTTCTCTTTCCCAATTAGTCTCCATCCACACATCGAATCCAGGATGGGATGGTTCTTTAGGTTCTATTGCGTTGTATTTCTGGTAAGCTTCCATTACTTTGGCGTTTTGTGTTTCAATAAGTGCTGAGAGCCATTCCTTCTTTCTATAGGCTAGAATTTTGTCACGCTGTTCCCCAGTAGCATTATCTGCTATTTCATAATTTCCAGATTCTATCCAGCCCAAGACTGTGTCTATTTGTTCTCCTGAGAACTGCTTGCAGTTGTCGTTCAGAAGTTCACGCAATTCATACTTGATACCAGCTTTGTCAAGTGGATTACCTCCCCAATTCCAAAACAATGCATTCAAGGCTTCATAGTGTCGGTCAATGGTATGGAGAGCAATTCTCTTGAATATCGGATGGTTTCTTACCAGGAGGTCTTTCACTGTTGCGTATATTAGTGTCGGCACAGACAATACGAGCATATCTCTAATAAAATAGACTAACTGACACTCATACCTGTCTCTAAAATCGGTCTGTGGTTCGTCCTTGATTGTGGGAATCCATATATTATTGAAACTAATTCTGTTTTTGCCTGTAATAGTGGTTATTATTTCTAAAGCCTTTACAGCAGCGTCTCTACCACAGAGCTTGGCGATTGCTGGTTTATGCTTCACTAACGCCTCATTAAGCCAATACTCATCTATCAGAGACTCATATTCGTCCGAAGCGGATGTATTCTCTTGGTAGTCTAGCATTACATCAAGCAGGTCTAGGACTCGGTCCCTAGCTCCTTTTTTGATTAGCTTAGGCAATAAAACTCCCCCTATCTCACTATCAATTAGCTTCACATTCCACTTGGACTTGACCGCAACTCGTATGAATTCAATATAGTTAGTACTTATTCGGTCTTCAGGTAGGTACGCAAAGATTTTGATGACACTTCGGTCTGTTTTGAAGTTTTCGATTCTCTTCCCAGCCTCATCTTCGTACTGCAATATTGGGTCGATAATATCAACTATTTGGTCGGTAGTATCTTGAGTAGGGCTTACCTCATTCTTCTCGGCAACATTTTCCAAATATCCTAAAATAGTCCAGTATGGGATAAGGTAAGAACCTGTATTGCCTGCCACTTCTTCTGGGCGAGGGTTGTATTCAGGTTTGAAGTATCCTTCTTGAGCCAAATGATTCAACCAAGGTAAGGGATTAGTACTTGAAACAAGTTTTCCGAAAAAATAATTACGCTGCGGTTCATCATTCTTTATTAGCTGTAGTACCTCGCTGACCTCATCTTCAGAATAGTTGTCTGCAGCATCTTCAAGCTTTTGGAAAGAATCATATAGATAAGTTGAAACCTGGTTTATTTCCTTGTTCCAATATTTTATTACTTCATATAGCTGAGCATAACCCCTGAAATCTTTTTCGTAGCCTATTACGGATATACCCATGTTTGCATAGTACGCTTGTTGGAAATCAAGAATATTATCTTCTCCGCTGTAAAATGGTAACAACATAAAACGGTTTACAGCCTTCTTGTTCTCCGAATCAAATCTTGGGATTATGTAATCAAGTAATTCAAGCTCACTCATCCCATATCCAACGAACAATATCGTATACTCGGAAAATATTTTTCCTAGAAATTCGGCAAATACTTTGTCGTCTCGGTATCTTTTAATATATTGCGAAATAGTAAAGACCAAAGATTCATTATGACCAATCAGACCGTGAATATGATAGAGCTTGTTACGCTCTATCTTTGATGAATCAAATCGCTCAAACACAATTTGTTCGGGTTTGAACTTATCATCGAATGTGCAGTCAGCATTCGTGGTTATAAACAACCCATGTAGACCCCAAAGCTCGTCATATATGTTTTGCGTCTTTAGTAAATCATTACTTGGTTGGAGTGCTTTTTCAAACTCTTCATAAAAGATGTGCTCTAACTTGTTCTTTTTACATAGAATGTAATAACAAATAGAAATAGTCTTTTTATGGTCAGGGTCTGCGAGGAGAATACCCATTTCTTTGTGACTTATACACTGTGAGCCGTCTTGGCATTTACTGCTAAAACACCTTTCAACGAGTTTTTCTGCAAGTTTGTCCCATCCCAAACACCCGACTATTCGTGAGACCCCTGCACCCATAAATACTGCAAGTGAACCAGTATTCACGGCATCTAATATAGTTGGAGGAAGCTTGGGCAATCTCTCTATTTTGCTATCTGCCATTCTCCGTTTAATCCAGACACATATTAGTTCCCTGCAATGAAGACTGTTTCATTCGTTACTTTCGGACAACTTCTGAAGTACTTTTATTCCACCCCACACAAAAACTCCAACAGCAGCCAGTGTCTTGAAAGCTTCCCATATCTCATTCTCTATTGATAACTTACCCGTTTTAGTATCTACGGTAATTCCGAGCGGTCTTAATATATCCATACCTATTATGAGTTCTTGCTCGACATCACTTATGGCAAATGGAAACTCTCCCCCAGCACTATTCAATGATGGAAAGTAAAGATTAGCAACAACAATTGGTAGTATTCTGCTTTGTCCATGCACACCGACAACATTCGTTTGGCAAGTGGTATACCACGCTCCGATGTTTCTAGCGATACTCGAAGGTATTAGTGATAATTCGGCACCTGTATCAACCAGAGCACTATGCCTGTTAGAATTTGTTTCTCCCTGAAGTTGGACTTCTACATATATTCGCACTGTCGCACCCCCCTATGTTTGATAAGCATAACCTTCATGCTGATTTATCCGCCGTCATAAATGTATGTCAACAGTTATACTAATTATATAACATACCGCCGGTTTAGGTGCTCCTCTTTGCTCTATTTGCTCATGTCTTCCATTAGTCGTTCACTAAGGATATAATGGAATTGAAGGGAGGCTAGAATGAGACAAGCAGCAGGTATTACGTTGATGATTCTTGGTGCGTTGTTGTTGGTCGGTTGTGTCGTTCTTCTAATTGATTATAGTATTAATGTCCATGACCCCGTTTTTGATATATCCTTTATGATTTGCGGTGCTTTTTTTATTACTGGCGGGGTTTTTTGCCTTAAGAAAAAATACTGGGGACTATGCTTGGCTTCGGCTTTAGTCGCCATTTTCATCATGATTAGCTGGTTGATAGATTCCTATACTTCTCTGACTTGGTTAGATTGGATTTACTCTATTCTAGCGACTCTCCCGATAATATTCGTTTCTCTCAGGAAAAGCGAGTGGTCAGAATCTAAGGCTTGACTGGAATTTTTCTATGAGCCAACATCTTCGTGGCTAGGCATAGGTACCACCAATGCCCCTAGGGGACACCCCCATGCCAATATGTGAACATCCAGCTTTGCCTTGTGAACAATCTAGCTTTGAACCCCTGCCTATCAATCATAGTTCTTTTTTCTATATAGTTATTGTACAATGAAATAAACTATCATTTCGGAGGTGAAGATATGGAAAATCTGGGTCCTATAGGTATCTTTTTTGGTGGTCTAGGTCTCCTTCTTCTTAGTTTTGGTGTATTTTGGTTTGTTGATGTATACAAAAAATCTAAGATGTCAAAACAGAAGGAAGAGAAATAACTTAGTTCAATACTCCCTTTTAACACTTGGACTGCACACTAAGGCTTCCCGAGTCCGCTATTGACCTATAGAGCTTTAGGGAATCCTCAAACTGGACTGACCTAGTATAGTATTCTATTGTGTGCGGTGCTTCCCTTTCACTTGTCCACATTCACCCCTCAAGGGTATTGCTTCTACGGGTGCTCAAGCCTATAATTGAATTGAGACAAGGTTGAAATGAAGAAAATAGTAATTTCCATAGTCATAGCTGTCATCGTGATTACCGTCCTAGTTCTTGTCGCTCCAGGCTCACCCAAACCTGTTGACATCCAGGTTAGTGGTGGGTGGGCAGGTGATTTGGTAACAGTTGAAGTAATCACCAATGTCCCTGACGGGGCTGTGTTTCAAAATGGCGTGCTTGAAGGCACAGACTGGGATGACTGGGATGCTGGCTATCATCATGTTGAATCTACGGTTGATGGAGGTGTATTTGCTTTTACCGTAAACGTTGCTGATTTCACTCAAGACACAGCCTTGATAAGCATTACGTTTGCTCCTTGGGCTACGACCCAACCTGAGTCTATAAGCAGGCTGTACAGAGACGGGGCACGGTTGCAGCTCAAAGAGGGTGTTGATGCAACACTTTGCCCTGGATCACCAGCAGACCCAGATAGAAAAACGGTGGAGGTAGAACGCATAATAAATCGCCTCTAGAAGGTACAGGGTAAGGAATCTGGTCTTCTCTACGAGCCAACATCTTCGTGGCCAGGCTTCGTAACACCGAAGGCCCTCGGGACACTGCTCTTGCCTTGTGACTAATCCAGCTTTGAGTACTTGTCCAGTAGGCACACGTAACATAGTGTCATCGCGAGGCCCGACTTGTCGGGCCGTGGCAATCTCGTTGCACAGTAGCCAGTGGTCAGTAGTCAGTATCTCCAATCTCCAGCCTCCCTAATGTATCTCCAATCTATCTCTATCAATCTCTACTGGTCTCCAATCTCTAGTCTCTAGTCTCCAATCTCCAGTCCCCAGTCCCTAGCCCCTAGTGACATTTTCCCCTTGCTCAAAAGAAGAATTCATGTTAATTTCTGATTGGAACTCATGTGCTACCCTGACAAATTAAGTCTCGCAGGTGAGGGTTCTCAGAACCTGACTGGAAACCAAACACAGATTAAAAGTAAGCGCGGTGGCCAGAAAGGCAACCGGAATGCCCGCAAACATGGCTTCTATTCCGGTACCCTTAGCCCTGCCCAAAGACGCCAACTCTGGAACATTACCAATCTGGAAGGCGTTGACCCTGAAATAGCGTTCATTCGCGTCAAGTTACAGTCTTCCCTTCAGCACGATCCTGGTAACCGCCGCATAATCAGAGAAGCCTCCAAATTACTCGTGAAATGGTATTCGGCAAATTACCGGCTGGACCCAACCGACCGCAACTACCTGAAAACTATTGTCGAGAATCTTTTGGAAATTGCCTCCATGCGTCAGTTCGCCAGCCCCCACGGCTCAGGACAAACCGACGAAACGAATCGTGTGTATTTTAAGGGTTAAATATGCCGGAGGTAATCGCCTTGCGTACGAGAAAGAGCTATTGAACTCCAGAAAAAAAAGTGATTTTTACAAAACGAATCATCCCGGAAAGGGAAACAACGGTGGTCTTGGCGGTCTCATGGAGGATCCTATTACCATCCAAACAACAACATTTTTCGCATATATGCCCAGAATGACATTATCGAAAGTCTTCCGCTCCCCTTGTTTACCAGTCACAAAGTCTGAGGTAAGATACTCCAGCCTCGCAGGGGTAACTCGGTGGTAGAGTTGCTACCTTCCGGGCAGGGTGTCAACTGCAGTGCGATGTTTCCCTTTGCTGTACTTGTCCATGTCTTCCGTTAGCAGTTCAGCAGGGATATAATGGGATTGAAGGGAGGTTCAAATGAATTATAGAAGAGTGTCTTTTGGAGAGAAAGTAAAAGGTTTTCTGGGAGCCCCGTCAAATACGTTTAATGATGTAAAAGCTGAAGCGCTGGGAAATGCTCTGAAATACTTCACAATATGGGCTGTAATATACGCAATTTTGCGAACGATAGGTTTCTATACATTAGAGAGGCGAGTTTTTCAGACACTATTGGATTTGCTTGGATCAAGCGATGCCGCGGTATACCGTTTTGACCCGGTTACATTTGCTCTGCTAGCCGTGCTTGGTGCCTTTGCTAGCCTTTTCATAAGCGGGTCATTGACACACCTATTTGTACGGGCTTTCGGTGGGAGAAAAGGCTACGGGAACACCATAAAAGCATTTGCATATGGCAATACTCCGCTCTTCCTGTTTGGCTGGATACCGTTTGTAGGAATGCTATTTCAGCTCTGGGCACTGGTATTAAACATAATCGGCATAAGGCAACTACATGAAGTATCTACAGGCAGAGCAATTGGCGCGGTGCTACTTGGCATAGTAGCATTAGTAATCATTGCAGTCTTAATAGCGCTGTTCGTTGTGCTATTCCTTGTTATCTTGGCGGCTGCGTAGTGTGATTTATGCCACCACATCCTTCATGACCATAGTCGTGATGTCCCGTACAGCCGGTGTAAAATAGTGGCCAGGCTGAAGACAAAGGTTGCTGTAAGAAGGCACAGCCCAGCCAGCGGATTTGGAGAGGATGGGCATTGCCTAAGCAGATGAGGGAAGGGACGAAATGAGAATAGCAGCAGGTGTTCTGATGATAATCTTCGGTGTGGCACGGCTAATCCCTTTGGTTCTTCTTGATTTGAGGTACAGTGGTATTCACGCCTCTGGCGACCCTTACTTCCTTTCCTTCTTCATTTCTGCTGCATTTGTTGTTACTGGTGGGGTCTTCTGCCTTAAGAGAAGATATTGGAAACTATGCTTCTCTTCGGCTTTGGTAGCCGTTCTCCTTATCGTCTATTATGTGGCTGGTGGTGCTTATTCAACAGCTGCTTCTTCAGGGTTATTTTGGCTTTTCACCGCTATGGGGACTCTCCCGATAATATTCGTTTGTCTTACGAAGAAAGAGTGGCAAGAAATTCAAGGCTAACTGGATTTTTTCTACATGAGACCACTAAATCATAATACACATAGTGAACTCGAGATAATCGGTGAAAAAAGGATATGGACATGGAGGATGAGCGCAAACGAGCTATGAATTCATTGCGGGCAATCAAAGAGAGTCTGGAATATAGTATGTGTGATATAGAGAGTCCCTTGATCACAGAGTATCATTCTGCACTTGATAAGCTGGAAAAAACAGGCATTGATGTGGTGGATTTCCGCATACCTGACTACTGGGTTCAGGGACCTGATATTCCGTCAATTTACTCTCGACAGTTTGGCGGCCCGAGAGTCAGGAGAGAGCTATTCTTAATCAAGCTAGATTCTCTTCTGGAATATTTGCCATAGACTGTAATTTACTACAAGGAAGTCCCTATATTTGAGTATCTACTCCCCAGATGATTTTTTATACGAGCCAATCGTATCCCCGCTAGTCGTAGGTAGCACCAATGTCCCTAGGGGACACCCCCTTGCCTTGTGAACATATAGCCTTGCCCTGTGAACAATCTAGCTTTGAACCCATGCCTATCAATCATAGTTCTTTTTTCTATATAGTTATTGTACAATGAAATAAACTATCATTTCGGAGGTGAAGATATGGAAAATCTGGGTTCTATAGGTATCTTTTTTGGTGGTCTAGGTATCCTTCTTCTTAGTTTTGGTTTATTTTGGTTTGTTGATGTATACAAAAAATCTAAAGGGTCAAAACAGAAGGAAGAGAAATAACTTAGTTCAATACTCCCTTTTAACACTTGGACTGCACACTAAGGCTTCCCGAGTCCGCTATTGACCTATAGAGCTTTAGGGAATCCTCAAACTGGACTGACCTAGTATAGTATTCTATTGTGTGCGGTGCTTCCCTTTCACTTGTCCACATTCACCCCTCAAGGGTATTGCTTCTACGGGTGCTCAAGCCTATAATTGAATTGAGAAGAGGTTGAAGTGAAGAGGCTGGTCACTGTAGTCACCCTTGCAATCCTTCTGGTAGGGTTAATCATACTTGGCTTAAGTGATTCGGACATTTCCGTTGCTGATACCAGCATTCCCTATAATGAGGTAACTAGCAGTATAAGCAAGGCGGGCAATTCTTCTGCAAGCGCTACAATTACGATGACTGGAGTATTTAATGAGTAGCCCAACCAGTGGATTTGGAAAGGAGGAACACTCATGGCAAGCAACGAACTTCAGATGATTATCGACGCATTTAGATCGCGTCCCAATATGGCAGACCTCAGTATTGAAGAACAGCGTGCCCAAATGGAGGTTAACTTGACACAATTCCAACTTCCAACAGACGTACGTTGTGACCCGGTCGATGCAGGAGGCGTTCCCGCCGAGTGGATTACTACTCCCGGTGTAGTGGCTGAACGGGTTATCTGCTACCTCCATGGCGGCGGTTATGTACTGGGTTCAATTAATACACACCGTGAGTTGGCTTCTCGATTGTCGCGAGCGGCGAGTGCTAGAGTCCTTATCATCGACTACCGGCTTGCCCCGGAGAACCCGTTCCCAGCGGCGGTGGACGATTCCACAGCATCCTACCGCTGGCTCTTTTCTATTGGGATAGATCCTGCTCGACTAGTAATTGCCGGCGAATCTGCTGGTGGAGGTCTGACTGTAGCAACACTCGTGGCATTACGAGATGCTGGTGAACCACTACCAGCGGCAGGGATCTGTCTTTCACCATGGGTTGACCTGGAATGCCTGGGTGAGTCTATAGTTACTAAGGCAGAGATAGACCCTGTAGTAAATAAAGATCATATACTGATGTTGTCGAAGGCTTACCTTGAGGACACCGACCCTTGTACGCCCTTAGCATCTCCCCTATATGCAGACCTTACGGGTTTACCCCCGCTGTTGATTCAGGTAGGAACTGCAGAATGCCTATTCGATGATGCCATGCGCTTAGCTGACCATGCAAGAGCCGCTGGCGTGGATGTCACTCTAGAACCGTGGGACGATATGATCCATATGTGGCATATGTTCGCTGCTATACTCCCGGAAGGACAGCAGGCAATTGATAGGATTGGCGAATTCATCCGCCAACACACATGATAACGAGATAACTGCCAGCCGAGTTGAAGCGAGTAACGCTTAGGCAAGTGCGACGATAACGATTACGATGTATGCCGTGTCCGATGAGTAGCCCAAGTTATGGATTTGGAGTGTCAGAATGGGGCTATCGAGATATGGCGAGCTAGACCTTAACCTTCCCCCAGTGTGGTCATGATGGTATGGTCTTGAGAGCTTCTAACTATATCGTTATATAAAGAATAAACAGGAGGAATAAAAAATGGAGAAAACTTGGAAGCCGACAACTGCGGGCATACTCTCTATTATTTCAGGAGCCATTGGTGTGACCTTATGTATAGTAGTTGTTGTGCTCGGTAGCACCATAGGCGCATTCTTTGGATTTGAAGTAGTATGGGGATGGAGTACCTTTGCTATTCCCTTAATCATATCGGGGATAATTGCCATAGTAGGTGGTATCTATGCGTTGAGAAGAAAGATTTGGGGACTGGCGCTTGTCGGGTCTATCTGCGCACTCATTGGTCCTGGGAGTCTTCTCGGGTTACTCGCCATTATATTCGTCAGCTTGGGGAAGGGCGAGTTTAAGTAAAGTCCAAAACTGCTGCTGTGGCTGACGAATAGCCCAGCCAGCGGATTTGGAGAATTGGTTCTTATTCCTAAGGCGATTAGAAGGCAATGACAGGCAGAACCTCTAATTAAGTCCGAGAAGACTGTGATATGATTTGACAAACGTGCGGAACAGTGTTATATTATTACTAAGTACTACCCCTGTTGCTTCGGCGGCAGGGCCAAGGCCACCTCACGGTGGCCTTTGTTTATATTCAGGGAAAGGTGATGATAACAAACGTTTACATAGATGGGTTCAATCTCTACAATCGAGCTGTGAAAGACACCCCCTTCAAGTGGCTTGACCTCTCCAAGCTCTCCTCCCACGCCATCAGATTCACCGTATCCGATACTTTACTGCACTAGTACACTCCAGACCCAATGACACTCAGGCTCCGCAAAGGCAACAGATATACCTTCGGGCGCTCAGAACCATCCCGAACCTCACGATGGAGTTTGGGCAATTCCGTTCACGCATAAAAGAGAGGCCACTAGTAACTTCTATACCTGGTCAGCCAAGAAATGTTATGGTTCATGACACAGAAGAGAAGGGAACGGATGTCAATTTGGCAACCTATCTTCTGATGGATGGGTATGAGGATGATTATGAGCAGGCTCTTGTCATCTCGAATGACGCCGACTTAGCGTTGCCCATAAGCATAGTGCGTGATAAGCTTCAGCGCCCTATTGGTATCGTAAATCCAAATATCGACCCGAGGGAAGTGATGCCGAAGGAACTCAGGGATGCCGCAACTTTCAACAGGCGCATACGTAAGAGTGTGCTGGTGCAATGCCAGTTCCCGCCGACACTACAAGATATGATTGGCACCATCACCAGGCCCAGTACTTGGTAATTTGCCAGAAGCTAGCAATGTCAAACTCCTAGATATCATTGGCTTATGCTCGAATCGTAGTGAGAAATTTAGCGTTATTTGTTTGGGACGGGTCAAGACATAACGACAAGTTTTAAGCCTGACTGGATTTTTATACGAGCCTAACTTCGGTTGGACAGGCATAAGTAGCAGCAGTGTCCGTAGGGGACACACCCCTTTGCCTTGTGAATAATCTAGCTTTGAACATCTGCTACATAGACAGGCGCTCTCACCGCTGAGTACATACGCTGGAGTTTAAGTCATCCTACAGTAAACGGAGATTCATTCTGGGTAATAGTGATTATTGACGAATCCTGCTGGATCCGCGGCAGTGGGTTTGTCTGGAAGGATGAACCAAACTCTATTGGGTTTGCCTCCACCTAGGCTGGGATTTTTGTACCCTTCCGCGGCCAGCCACTTAATGACCTCATCAGAGCGCCAGGACGACCCGTAATCGACGAAGCATTTGTATTGAAAGCCAATATTTCTGGGATGGCGTATCGCTGCATGCCATCTGCCTGCGCGACCTTCCTTAAACCAGTTAACTCTGTTGATGATGGTTCCATCGTCATTGCGTGCATGGATGACTCCGAATTTGAATTCAGGCCCTTGAATTCTGGATGACATCGGTAGCTCCACCTTGAACACTTCCGTGGTAGCCCGTTGTACCGACCGCTGCCAGACCCACAGGAAGATACCCAGGATGGCCCCAGTAATCACACCAGACAGTACCCCAGCAACAACTGCAATGGGCACTTCGGGAAAGCCTCCCATTACGAGCTCCGAGCCGTTGGAAAGATGGGCGTAATCGTCATTCTCCCTGTAATTCCTCTGTCGATTTTTACGTTGGCTCTCACTGTTAGCCTTATTATAGATAACATCTGAAGACTAAACAACATACTGTAATCTTAAAGGTCAATAGCTCCAGCTGAGTTCCTTTTACTACATCCGTAAGAGAGAATATAATTGTGGCTAGTCATAGGTAGCACCAATGTCCCTGGGGTACACCCCCCTGTCAATGTGTGAACATCCAGCCTTGCCTTGTGAACAATCTAACTTTGAATACCTGCTTACTAGGCATCGCTGTTGCAGCTGACCTGACGTTGCAAAACCCTCTTCTTGTTTACCAACTCTAAGATTTGAGGTAAAATAGATTCAGTTTCGCGGGAGTAACTCAGTGGTAGAGTTCCTGCCTTCCAAGCAGGGTGTCGCGGGTTCGAATCCCGTCTCCCGCTCCACACAAGTTTGGTGGCCATGAAAATGAGATATTTCGTGGCCGAAAGAGTGGGCTCGTAGCTCAGGGGCAGAGCGGCCGGCTCATAACCGGTTGGTCGCAGGTTCGAATCCTGCCGAGCCCATTTTGAAACAAACCAAATGGGAAGCCGGTGCAGTTCACAAACTTTGCTCAATAGCCTTTTCTTTACTTACGTCTCCCATTGGTCAGGGTATCCTGTGTGTGACAGGTTGATTTTAAGGCAATTCTGTCGATGCCAAAGTCCATTATCAATCGGTGGTGATAGATAATAGTAGGAAAATATTGACAATAATCAGGGGCAGTGTATAATGTAATATACATAGTGTACCGATGTATCGGGAACTGGTCAAATGCCTGACAAAACCATAACCTATGAAGGGCTAACACCCGGTTACAAATTTCCTCCTGCCGTCTATGAATTGAGTGCCTCCTTCGTCTCCAAATATCTCAAGGCTGTGGATAGCGCTGGTGATGGATTTGTTCCCCCTTTGGCCATTACAGCCTGTGCCATAACTGCTATGACAGGGTCTATTCCCCTGCCACCTGGCACTATCGCTATACATGCTTCACAAGAATTAGAGTTTTTCAAGCTGGTGTCCATTGGCGCCACTATAGAGTGTCACATAGGAGTGGCACAAAAGATAGCTCGGGGCAAGATGAGTATGTTAATCCTGGAGATCGAGGTTTTTGACAAAAGCAAAGAGAAGGTGCAATCGGGAAGGGCAACTATAGCATTGCCCGCCTAGGAAAGAAATGCTAACAGAGATTCAAGAAGGGCAGGCTCTTAATCCTGTGGTAAAACATATCACTCAGGAGAAAATTAATCTTTATGCTGAGGCATCGGGTGATTTTAATCCCATCCACGTAGACGAGTCTTTTGCCGCTAAGACTCCTTTGGGTGGAACTATTGCTCATGGTATGCTTAACTTAGCTTATGTATCGGAGATGATGACTTCGGCTTTTGGTCGAAGCTGGCTGTCTGGGGGTAAGCTTCGAGCAAAGTTTAAAGAGTCGGCACGCCCTGGAGATACTCTGACTATCAACGGTAAGATTGATTGCATTGAACAGAAAGATGATGTATCATACGCGAATTGCAGTTTTGAGTGCCGTAATCAAAAAGGCGAAATAATAGTCACAGGGGAGGCAATAATCAAGTTATCAAGTGATAAGAGATAGGAATATGGTTCAAAATGGCAGAATAAGGGTGGCAGTGGATGCCATGGGTGGTGATCATGCCCCTGAAGAAATAGTTAAGGGGGCGGTTCTTGCAGCTCAGAAGGACGATGTAGAAATCTTCCTGGTGGGCACCGCAAACATTCTAGAAAAGGAATTAGCCAAGTACAAATTCACCAACGGTTCATCCATCCATGTTGTCGAAGCCAGCGAAGTTATCAGGGAAAATGAGTCGCCGGTTGACGTAATTCGTCGCAAGCCTAATTGTTCTGTTGCCGTAGCGGCAAAGATGGTAAGATCGGGCGAAGCAGATGTATTATTGAGTGCTGGGTCTACTGCAGCGGCTGCAATAAGTGCCATTCAATTTATGGGCATGGTGGATGGAGTATATCGTCCGGCACTTGTTGGCTCTCTGGGTAGCTTTGCACCGAATACTGTGATGGTAGACCTCGGAGCTAATGTAGATTGCAAGCCACATCAATTTCTGATTTTTGCCATCGCTGGCTCGGTCTACGCTAAGAAATTCCTTAACATCAGTGACCCTAAAATAGCTTTGCTAAGCACGGGGAGTGAAGAAAGCAAAGGGAGTGACGCAGTGCGTGAAGCTTATTCACTTCTCAAAAATAGTGGGTTGAACTTCGTTGGCAATATAGAAGGCAGTGATATCTTAAACGGCAAGGCCAATGTCATTGTCTGTGATGGCTTTGTAGGCAATGTTCTTTTAAAGTTTTATGAAAGCATCGGGAGTTACGCCCAGGTTTGGACAGAGCGAAAGCTGAAAAAGTACCCACCTATACGTGCCTTAGTTAGATTATTGTTTAAGGGATTGTTCCCGGCAGCCAAAATATCTAGGGAAACCGAGAAGCGAGTTGGTGGCATTTTGTGGGGCGTTGATGGGGTTGTGAAGATAGCGCATGGAGCTAGCCGAGCGCCCCAAATAGCTAATGCTATAGAAAGCGCCAAGGAAGCGGTAAAAGCCGGGGTTGTGGAAAGTTTGAAATCGGAATTAGCAAAATTCAACCAGGGAGGTAAATTATGACTATTGAAGAGCAGATAAGAGAAATCATAGCCAAAATTACTCGTGTTGATAAGAACATTATCACTCGAGAAAGCACATTTAAAGAGATTAAGGCGGATTCCCTGGATGTAGTGCAGGCATTGGTAGCAGTGGAAGAGACCTTTGGGATTGAGATCCCTGACGAGGAGGCCCAGAAGTTTCAGAACTTCGGCGACTTCGTCTCCTATGTAGAGAATCGGGTAGCACAAGGTGAGAAGGTTTAGATATGTCTCTTGAGGGGAAACTGGCTTTAGTTACAGGCAGTGGACGGGGCATTGGTCGGGCGATTGCTTTAAAACTTGCTTCCCAGGGTGTAGATATTGTTGTCAACTTTTTTCGCCACCGTGGGAGCGCTGAACAAACAGCTAAAGATATCGAGGCTCTGGGAGTGAAAGCTGAAGTCATCCGAGCCAATGTGGGAGACCCGGCAAAGGTAGATGAAATATTTGATATGATTGGCAATAAATTTGGCCGCCTGGATATATTGATTAGCAATGCTGCTTCAGGCGTAGGTCGCCCTATAGTGGATATAGATGTTAAGGCCTGGGAATGGACTATGGACATCAACGCTAGAGCCCTTTTGCTCTGTTCCCAGAGAGCAGCTAAACTAATGGAGGGCAGGGGTGGTAAGATAGTGAGCATCTCTAGCCTGGGTTCGCGCTTTGTCTTGCCCAATTATACTGTCGTTGGAGTCTCCAAAGCTGCCCTGGAAGCTTTAACTCGTTACCTGGCAATAGAGCTGGCTCCTCTAGGTATTTGCGTTAATGCTGTAGCTGCTTCTGCTGTGGAGACAGAGGCATTGAAGTTCTATTTCAAAGAGGGGCTGGCAAAAGATACTCGTCAAGTAACGCCAGCGGGAAGAATGGTGATTCCCGAAGATGTCGCTAATGTAGTGGCTTTTTTGTGCAGTGAAGAGGCCTTTATGATAAGAGGGCAAACTATTATTATTGATGGGGGCACCTCTGTAGGGCTCTTCGCCCTCGCAGGAAAATGAAAATAATGAGCACAGCTAGAACTCCTAAGAAATCGGTAAATTCTTGGGGCACGATAAATATACCGAGAGTTGTAGTTACCGGTATGGGTACTATTAATCCCTTAGGCTTAAGTGCAGAAGAGTTTTGGGAGGGATTAGTCGCAGGAAAGTCAGCCATCGGTCCTATTACCCACTTTGATGCCAGCAACTTTCGAGTGAAAGTGGATGCTGAGGTGCATGGCTTTGATGCCACAAAGTATATGGACTTGAAGGCAATTGACCGGACTTCAAGGACTATTCAGTTTGCCATTGCCGCTGCCAAAGAAGCAATACAATCAGCTGGCCTGGATATGGCCCAGGAAAATTCTGATAGAGTAGGTGTCAGCATTTCTACTATGACGGAACAAGGCTATGTTGTTTGGGGATGGGAGCAATACCAAAAAACGGGTCCTAGGAGAGGAGCCGACCCGCTCTTCATCACCAAGTCAACTGCCAGTGCAGCATCCATGCAGGTGGGAATGATGCTGGGGGCCAGGGGCCCTAATAGCGCTGTAAATAGCCTTTGTGCCAGTGGCGCTGACGCCATAGGCGCAGCGACCAATTTCATTCGCTTAGGGTATGTTGATGTGATGATAGCCGGGGGTTCTGACGCCAGCCTGGAGCCAGTTGGCGTGGCTGGAATAGATATTTTGGGAGCCCTTTCCCATGAACCTGACCCGTCCAAGGCTTGTCGCCCATTTGATCTCAACCGTAATGGTTTCGTCTATGCTGAGGGTGCCGGATTAGTTGTCTTGGAAAGCTATGAACATGCCAAGAAACGGGGTGCACCTATCTTGGCTGAGGTTGCCGGTGCCGGCTGGTCTTTTGATGCCCATGATGCAACTGCTCCTGCCCCTGAGGCTGAGGCTTATGCTATGCGTACTGCCCTGCAAAATGCCAGGGTTAAGATTGAGGAGGTTGATTATATCAATGCTCACGGCACCAGCACCAAACTGAATGATGCCTGTGAAACCAAAGCCATTAAGATAGTGTTTGGAGAGCATGCTTACAAAATTCCTATAAGCTCTACTAAATCCATGATTGGGCATGGCATTACTGCTGGCGGTGCCATTGAAACCATCGCCGCTATATTAGTTATGAACAAAGGGATTATCCATCCAACTATAAATTATGAGACCCCTGATCCGGACTGTGATCTGGATTATGTCCCCAATGTAGCTCGCCCGGCTCAGGTGAATGTATGTCTGAAGAACAGTTTTGGTTTAGGTGGAGAAAACTGCTGTCTGGTACTTAAACGCGTCAATGGGTAAAGACCAGTAATGGAATTGGAAGGGAAGGTAGCTCTAGTTACTGGTGCCTCTCGCGGCATGGGTAAAGCCATTGCCTTGAAGCTTGCCAGCCTTGGTTCCAAGGTGGCAGTTAATTATGTGGCAATTGAAGATAGTAATAAGGTTGATGCTGATAATGTAGTGGAGGACATAATCCGGCTAGGGGGGGAAGCCATGTCGGTTGAAGCTGATATTCGGGATAGTGAAGTAGTGAAAACCATGGTAGAGCAGGTGACTGATAAGTGGAGCAAGATTGATATTCTGGTGAACAATGCCGGAATAAATAGAGATACTCTTTTGTTAAGAATGTCTGATGATGCCTGGGACGATGTAATCAACACTAATTTACGGGGAGCCTACCTGTGCACCAAGTTTGCTCTGAGATCTATGATGAAGCAGGAATGGGGACGCATTATCAGCATATCTTCGGTGACCGGGATAGTAGGGAATATAGGGCAAAGCAACTATGCTGCTTCCAAGGGGGGACTCATTGCTTTCACTAAAAGCGTAGCCCGAGAGATGGGTTCCCGTAATATAACTGTCAATGCTGTAGCCCCAGGTTTCATTATTACTGGGATGACGGATAGGCTGCCTTCGGAAAGAAAAGAGGCCATACTGGCAATGATTCCGTTGCAACGCTTTGGCCAACCTGAGGATGTGGCTGAATTGGTAGCTTTTTTAGCCAGTAAAAGAGCTGGCTATATCACGGGACAGGTCATCACTGTAGATGGTGGAGCATTCCCTTAATCAATCGCTTTTGCAAGGTGACAATCTAATGCTGCTATGGTTGTGCAAGATATCTAACCATATGCCAATATCAAAGGGGTATTGACAAAAAATTTCTTTATGTTCATAATACATCGCATTACGATACAACGATATATAAGGTATAATCTGGGTTTTGGCCTTTTCTATTCAATGCTACTATTTCCAGGGAAGTGTGACATTTCCCCTCGCAATTACGTATTGACAAAATCTTGGAGCAGCGAATTTTGATTTGGAGGTATTGACAAAAATTTTCTTTGTATTCATAATACATCGGATCGCGATATAGGGAATGGTTTTGCTAAATATGAAGAAAGGTATAAATTGGGGCACATGTGCCCAGTTTCGTATTAACATTATTTGTCATAGTGGGGTAATATGCAGCTATTAGTGCCTACGAATTGGGATCCAGATCTGATATTGCCATTAAGCAAACTGGAAGCTGATGTACAACTATATGGCGTATTGCCAACCTCAATGATAGGCAGTGGGGGATCGGGTCCTGATAACGTCAGCATGGTGGAAAATCAGGCGGAGGAATATATCGAACAGGCTCACTCAGCAGGTTTGAAGTTTGACTACCTCTTAAATGCTCCTAGTATGAGTAATATGGAGTGGGATGAGAATACCCATCAAAAATTGCTAATGCATCTTAATTGGATCAGCAGTATTGGTGCGGATAGTGTTACAGTAACCATCCCTTATCTGATTGAGCTTATAAAACGTCAATTTCCGCAACTTAAGATAAGGGTTTCAACTATTGCTCATGTGAACAGCGTTGCTAGAGCTAAATTGATTGAATCCTTAGGCGCCGATTCTATTACTCTGGACATTAACACAAATCGGGACTTTACGTTGCTCAAGGCTATCAGGAACGCAGTTAGTTGCGAACTCACTGTACTAATGAATAATCTCTGCTTATACCAGTGCCCCTATGAATATTATCACCATGATGGCCTGGGACATGCCAGTCAAAGTTATAACCAGCTCAGTGGCTACTATGTGGACTATTGTGTAATCCGTTGTACTCTAGACAGGCTCCGTGATATTTCTCAAATCATTAAATGCCGCTGGGTAAGGCCTGAGGATATTCATGTTTACGAAGAGATAGGTATTGATGTGTTCAAAATCAGTGGCAGGTCAATGCCCTCCGAGCGAATTTTGCAGGCTGCCAAAGCGTATTCATCACGTCATTATCAAGGGAACCTATATGATATTATGAACGTCATTACTCCGAAAATTGGATTTATCAATTCTGATTTGCCGGGCGTACAAAACAATGTTATTGAGCCACTGCCCAAATTCTATATCGATAACCAAGCTCTTGAAGGTTTTATGGATTTCTTCAGGAAGCAAAATTGCCTATCCGGCTGTAGCCATTGCGATTATTGCCAACGAATAGCCGATAAAGTCATACAATTTGATCGGGATGAGGTAGACGAATACATAGCCACGCTCAAAGCGTCTTTAGATAATCTATCCAGTAGCAGGATGTTTAAAGTTAAAGCAGGAGTAAAAAAACACCTGCATTAACAAGCGAAGCGTTCAAAATATCGTAACAGATAGGTTTGCCCTCAAAAGTGTTTCCCCCTTTTCTGAGTTGTGAGCCAGCGCCCACTAACGATTTTCCCAGAAACCGCTTTGCTTCCCGAGCAAACCTGAAGTTTATGCAATTATAGTCTTAGCATCTTTTATATCGGCGGAAGGCTATATAAAGGAACTACTGGGCACCATCATATTATGATGGTCTGTATAGATTTAAATACAGATGGTGGGTGTACACTACATTATTTAATTTGGGGAAAGATTGCTTCGCTAGTTGACAACCTAATTACCTTGTGTTAAATTACTAAGTTGACGTCTACTAGAAGGCAAAAGTTTAGAGAGTTATAAAAGCCGGCTGGCTGAAGCCGAGCAAAATTTTCCTGGAGTAGACCGGCATGTAACCAGACGGCTTTTTGATTGCCTAAAATAGGGGGATATAAGAATGCCGACAGTTAATCAACTTGTTCGTAAAGGGAGGAAGAAACTGGGAAAGAAAAGCAAGGTCCCGGCATTGCATTACACCCGAAATACGATGAAAGGGGAAATCAACTGGATTCAAGGGGCGCCTCAAAAAAGAGGTGTATGCATCCAGGTTAAGACGGTTACACCTAAGAAGCCGAACTCGGCATTACGCAAAATTGCCCGCGTTAGGCTGACTAACGGTATGGAAGTAACCGCTTATATTCCTGGCGAAGGACATAATTTGCAGGAACACTCAGTAGTTTTGATTCGTGGTGGCCGAGTTAAGGACGTTCCTGGAATTCGCTACCATATTATCCGTGGCACCTTGGACACTGAAGGAGTAGCTAATCGCAAGCAAGGTCGCAGCAGGTATGGGACCAAGGCACAAAAATAGCAAGGATGTCAAATGTCAAGAGGAGCTAGAAAAGTAGTAAAAAGGATACCACCACCCGATGCTAAATATAACAGTATCACGGTGGCCAAATTTATTAATAGGCTTATGTTACGAGGGCAAAAAGCTACAGCCGAGCGAGTTGTCTATAATGCCTTGCAGCTCACTGCTCAGCAAGTGAATAGCGATCCTGAAGAAGCCTTAGAGAAGGCGATTAAAAATGTTGCGCCGCTTCTCATGGTTAAATCACGCCGTGTTGGTGGGGCTACCTACCAAGTTCCCACGGAGGTAGGGGAAGATCGGGGACGTGCTTTTGCCATGAAGTGGCTCATTACTTCAGCGCGAGCTCGCAGTGGCAAATCTATGGAAGAAAAGCTGACAAGCGAGTTGGTTGATGCTGTTAATGGTCGAGGGGCAACAATCAAGAAACGTGATGATATTCACAAGATGGCAGAGGCTAACAAAGCCTTTGCTCACTATCGCTGGTGAGAAGTCGTGTTGAAAGAAGTACTTGAGATAAAGGATAAGCTCATGTCGCGGACTTTCCCTTTGGAAAAAATACGGAATATAGGGATCATCGCTCATATAGATGCTGGCAAGACCACAGCCACAGAGATGATTCTCCACTATACAGGGCGTACCTACAAGATTGGCAGCGTGGATGCAGGGACTGCAGTAATGGATTGGATGGAGCAAGAAAGAGAACGAGGTATTACCATTACTTCAGCGGCTACCACATGTCACTGGCGCGAACATCGCATAAACATCATCGATACCCCTGGGCATGTGGATTTCACTGCCGAGGTGGAGCGTAGCCTCCGTGTATTAGATGGTGGTATCGTGATTTTCGATGGTGTAGCTGGTGTGGAAGCTCAGTCGGAGGCTGTGTGGCGCCAGGCAGATAAATATGGCGTGGCCAGGATTTGCTTTATTAACAAAATGGACAGGATTGGCGCTGATTTTCAGCACACGGTGACCATGATTAATGAAAGGTTGCGGAGCAAGGCGTTACCTGTACAGCTCCCAATAGGAAGTGAAAAGGACTTTCGAGGCATCATAGACCTTGTGGAAAGCAAAGTCATTGCTTTCCCGGATGAGCCTAATTCAGCTTCAATTGAAAAGGGCAGTGAGACTTTGCTGGCCAAGCATCGCCAAGAATTAGTTGAGAACTTAGCCGATCTCGATGAGCAGATTATGCTGCTCTACCTTGATGGGCAAGATGTCTCCGCATCTCAAATTAAGGCAGCTATAAGAAGGCTGACCATTTCTAACTGCATAGTGCCCGTCCTTTGTGGCAGTGCATTGAGGGATAGAGGCATCCAGTTATTGCTTGATGCTATTGTAGATTACCTTCCCTCGCCGCTAGATGTTCCTCCCATCTCGGCTACAGATCCTAAAAGTGGGGAGAAAATCCTTCGTCTGGTGAGTGATGATGAACCTTTTTCTGCGTTGGCGTTTAAGACGGTTTTTGACCCGTTTATGGGCAGGCTGGTCTACTTACGTGTATACTCAGGCAGGATAAAAGCCGGAGCGCAGGTCTTGAACTCCAGCATAGATAAGAAAGAGAGATTGGGAAAACTATATGTTATGCATGCCGATCACCGTGAGGAGAATGACCACACTGAGACCGGAAGCATTGTAGCTAGTCTGGGACTTAAGATGACCTCGACAGGTGATACCATTTGCGAGCCCGCACGGCCAGTGCTTCTTGAGGCTATACGATTTGCTGAGCCGGTGCTTTCCATGGCTATTGAACCCAGAAGTAAAGTCGACCAGGACAAGTTAGATGATTCCCTGGTTAAACTTGCTATGGAGGATCCTACCTTCAAGGTTTACCAGGACAAAGAAACAGGTCAAACTCTAGTTTCGGGGATGGGTGAACTTCATCTCGAAGTGTTAATGGAGCGTATATTTCGCGAATATGGTATAAGGGTCAATGCTGGTAAGCCTCAGGTCGCTTATAAGGAAACCATCACCAATCCTGTGGAATCTGAAGGGAGGTTTATCCGGCAATCTGGCGGTAGGGGACAATACGGGCACGTTTGGCTTAGAGTTGAGCCAGGCGAGCGTGGCAGCGGATTTGAGTTTCGTGACCAGATTCGAAATGGGGCCATACCTAAAGGATTTACTCCCTCAGTAGAAACCGGTGCCAAATCAGCTTTACAAAGTGGAGGATTAGCTGGTTACCCTGTAATAGATGTAAAGGTGACTTTGTATGACGGGAGTTTTCACGAGGTCGATTCTTCAGATACGGCTTTCAGAATGGCAGCCTTCATGGCTATGAGGGATGGGATAAATAAAGCTAAACCTGTTATTCTCGAGCCAATTATGGAAGTGGAAATAACAACTCCCAATCAGTTCCTAGGAGACATCATTGGCGATTTAAACTCTCGGAGAGCTCGTATTGAAGGCATTGAGAGTCGCGCTGAATCCTCTGCTATCCGTTGTCTTGTTCCTCTAGCGGAAACATTTGGTTTCGCTGGAGATTTGAGGTCGCTCAGCCAAGGGAGGGCGAGTTATACTATGTGTTTTCATCGCTATAAAGAATTGCCTCAGGATTTGGCTGAGCAAATTGTGGCTAGAGTGGGAAGGACCAGATGACTGAGCAAAAAGTTCGTATCAAAATCAAAAGCTTTGATCATAAGTTGGCTGATCAAGCAGTAAGGCAAATAGTAGATGCAGTGGAGCGTACCGGGGCTATCGTGGTTGGCCCAGTACCTTTACCCACACATATCGAAAAATTTTGTGTTATTCGTGGCCCTAACATCGATAAAGATTCCAGGGAACAGTTTGAGATCAGGACTCATAAGAGGGTAATTGATGTTTTGCAGCCAAGTTCCAAGACTATAGATGCCCTGAGTAAGCTTGACTTAGCATCTGGAGTGGAGATAAATATTAAGTTGTAGTTAAAACCATGTTTCCAGGCATTATTGGTAAGAAAATAGGCATGACGCAACTGTTTCAGGAAAGCGGAGAGACGGTGGCAGTAACCGCTATTCAAGCTGGGCCTTCTGTGGTAACTCAGATAAAGAGCCGGGACAGAGATGGTTATGATGCTATCCAAGTGGGCTTTATTGAGAACAAAGTGAAGCAATCTCAGCTTAGCTCTCCAGAGAAAGGACATCTTCGAGGCTTAGAGAATGTTCGCTATCTTCGTGAATTCAGGACTGATGATATTAGCTCGGTCAAGCGTGGTGACAAGGTGGATGTTGGCTTCCTAAAGCATGGTGACTTGGTAAATGTCATTGGCTTTTCTAAGGGCAGAGGCTTTGCCGGCGTCGTTAAGCGATATCATTTTGCTGGTGGGCCAAAGACCCATGGCCAAACTGATCGCCATCGTGCCCCCGGTTCAATCGGAGCTACCACTTTTCCCGGTCGGGTGTTTAAAGGAAAACGCATGGCGGGGCATATGGGAAATAAGAGAGTAACAGCGCGTAAGCTCGAGGTAATTCAAGCTGACCCAGAGCGCAATTTGCTTTTGGTGAAGGGTGCAGTACCTGGAGCCAATCGGGGGCTGTTAATCATCGAGAAGGTAAGGTAATAGAAAGTGCAAGTGCCAGTTTATAGCTTAAACGGTGAAGTTGTTGAGCAGATAGAGCTTAGTCAGGCCATTTTTGCTCTTCCCTTTAATGAGGCCGTAGTGCACCAAGCGATGGTAAGGCAATTAGCAAATGGACGTCAAGGCACTGCGTCTACCAAGACTAGGGGGGAAGTTAGTGGGAGCACAAGGAAGCTTTATCCCCAAAAGCATACCGGCAGAGCGCGAAGGGGGGATATAAAATCACCCCTTCTCAGGGGGGGTGGGGTAGTTTTTGGCCCCAAGCCACGCACATATCGCCAATCGATGCCCAAGAAAATGAGAAGGTTAGCTTTGAAATGCCTCCTATCTGCTAAAGCCAGAGAAGGGAACATAAAACTGGTACAGGAACTTGATTTTAAGGGACCAAAGACAAAAGACATGATAAATGTTCTGTCTTCGCTCGGCATCGATTCTTCCACTTTGATTCTTACTGCTCAATCCACACCCAATGCGGTTAAATCAGCGGCTAATTTGCCTGAGGTCAAAGTCCTACCTTCGGCTCTAATTAATGTATTGGATTTGCTTTCCTATAAAATGCTGGTAGTCACTGTGCCGGCAATACGCAACATTGAGCAAATTTGGGGTAAATAAATTGCATCTTTACGAAGTTCTGCGGCGTCCTTTAATTACAGAGAAGGCTACTTCTCTTAAGGAGAAAGATAAATATGCCTTTGAGGTGGCGGGCAAGGCTACCGGGTCTCAGATTAAGAAGGCAGTAGAACAAGCTTTCAAGGTAAAGGTAAGCAAAGTAAATGTGATGACGGTGCCTGGCAAGACAAGAAGATTTGGCAGGAGACAAGTAACTAACTCACCTTGGAAAAAGGCAATAGTTACCTTGGTACCGGGACACAAAATTACTTTCTTTGAGGGTGTCTAATGGGTTCAGTTACCAAGTGGAGAAGAAAGAAGATGTCCAAGCACCAGCATAAGAAGCTTCTTAAGAAGACTCGCTGGCAAAGGACGCATAAATAAGGAGCGATTTGTGGGATTAAAGACTTATGAGCCAACTTCTCCAGGCAGGAGATTTATGTCTGGCGCTACTTTTGAAGAGCTAACTGGAGTAGCTCCTGAGAAATCCTTGCTGGTGACGCTGAAAAAGAAGGCAGGGCGTAATAGCCGGGGTGTTATAACTGTGCGTCACCGCGGTGGCGGGAGTAAGCGCAAACTTCGCCTTATCGATTTTAAGAGGGATAAAATTACCGTTCCAGGAAAAGTAGCTTCCATTGAATATGACCCTAATAGGGCAGCTCGCATTGCCCTAATTCATTATGCTGATGGAGAAAAGCGCTATATACTCGCCCCTTTGGACATCAAGTTGGGTGATACTGTACAGGCAGGCAAGGATGTTGATATAAAACCTGGGAATGCTCTGCCATTGGAGTCCATTCCTGTGGGAAGTGTAGTGCATAATGTTGAGTTTGAACCAGGCAAGGGGGGAAAGCTTGTTCATAGCGCAGGGAGTTCTGCCCAAATTATAAGCAAGGAAGGCCAATATGTTGTACTTAAACTCCCTTCGGGCGAACTACGTAAATTTCATCAAAAGTGCTGGGCTACTATTGGTCAGATAGGCAACGTTGACCACGAAAATATAAAGTTAGGCAAAGCTGGAAAGAGAAGATGGTCAGGTTGGCGGCCTACGGTCAGGGGTTCTGCTATGACTCCTCGTGACCACCCACATGGAGGTGGGGAGGGCAGAGCTCCACGAGGAATGCCTCCCAAAACTCCGTGGGGAAAGCCAGCTTTGGGGCCTAAGACACGTCGTCGTAAAACATCAGACAAAATGATCCTCAAACGAAGGAGGGAAAATGTCACGGTCACTTAAGAAAGGGCCCTTTTGCGACGCTAAATTGCTTAGGAAAATAGAAGCGCTCAATAATTCGGGCGAAAAAACAGTGATAAAGACATGGTCCCGTGCCTCTACCATTTTTCCCCAAATGATAGGTCACACTATTGCAGTGCATAATGGCCGGAGGCATGTGCCCATTTTCATCACTGAAAATATGGTGGGGCATAAGTTGGCAGAATTTGCGTCTACCAGGACATTCAGAGGCCATATCACCAAAGCTAAAATAACTGAACAGGCGGTGAAACAATAAGACGCAATGAAGGTAAAAGCAGTAGCTAATGGAATTGGCATTTCGCCTCAGAAAGTTCGTTTAGTGATAAATATGGTTAGAGGCAAAAAAATTGATGAGGCTTTGACTATCCTTAGCTTTTTGCCTACCCCTACAGCCAAGGCCGTGGCTAAGGTAATCAAATCAGCGGTAGCCAATGCTGAAAACAATTTTCAAATGTCGCCTGCTGAGCTTAGAATTACTGATATATTTGCTGATCAAGGGCATACCTTGAAGAGATTCCGCCCTCAGTCGAGAGGGAGGATTAGTCCTATCTTAAAACGGTCTAGCAATATTACAGTTTTCGTTACTGAAGAGGAGGAATAGTTTTGGGACAAAAAGTTCATCCTTATGGTTTCAGGCTGGGTGTTAACCAGGATTGGCGAACCAGGTGGTATGCTGAGAAGAACTATTCCCGGTTTTTGTTGAATGATTTAAAGCTACGCAGAGTTGTGGAACAAAAATGTCTTGGAGGAGCAGTTGCCCGGGTGGAAATTGAACGTCCGGGAGACGAGATACATTTAACTCTTTACTCAGCTCGTCCTGGCATCTTGATTGGTCGGGGAGGACAAAATGTGGAATTATTGAAGTCGGACCTGGAAAAGGTCAATGGGGATAAAATTAGATTGACCATTAGGGAAGTTGAACACCCTGAGCTCGAAGCTCTTCTGGTAGCTCGGAGCATAGCTGAGCGGCTTGAACAAAGAATCGCTTTCCGGCGGGCTATGAGACAAGCAGCCTTCCGAACTTTGCAAGCTGGTGCTAAGGGAATAAAGATAAAGTGTAGTGGAAGACTTGGTGGGCTTGAAATTGCTAGAAGTGAAACCCTCCGTCAAGGTCAAATGCCGTTACATAAGTTACGTGCCAATATTGATTACGGTATTGTTGAAGCTCATACTGTGATGGGATGTATTGGGGTTAAAGTATGGATTTATAAGGGCGATATTATCCCTGAAGTGAAGGAGAAAAATGCTACAGCCGAAACGAGTGAAGTACCGCAAGGTACATAAAGGAAGGCGAAAAGGTAGTGCCCAGAGCGGAGATACCATTGTTCTTGGTGACTTTGGCATGAGGGCTGAGGAATCTGCTTGGATAACAGCGCGACAAATTGAGGCAACCCGTCGAGTATTTGTCCGCCACTTGCATCGTGGTGGTAAGCTATGGATACGAGTTTTCCCTGACAAATCTGTGACAAAGAAACCTGCGGAGACAAGAATGGGTAGTGGGAAAGGCGCTCCGGATCACTGGGTAGCCGTAGTTAAGAGAGGCAGAATCCTGTTCGAATTGGCTGATGTAAAAGAGGATGTGGCTTCAGAGGCAGCCCGTCTTGCTTCCTACAAACTTCCTATAGCTACTAGTTTTGTCAGGAAGGAGAGACAGAAAGTTGAAAGCTAGCGAAATTCGTGCTCTCAACAATGAAGAGCTATTAACGAAGCTCAAAGAAGCTCATGAGGAACTTTTTAACGTCCGTTTTCGCTTGGCCACTAGACAGTTGGGGAACCATCGGGAGATTCCTAGGGTGAAGAAAAGGATTGCCGGAATAGAGACTATTTTAAGAGAAAGGGAACTTGGCACAATAAGATGAGTTATCTCGAGAAAAGAAAGGTTAGAGAAGGCTTAGTGGTGAGTGACAAAATGGATAAAACCATTGTGGTCGCCGTGGAAAGCAGAAAAGTCCATCCACTCTATAAGAAGGCTATCAGGGTTACCACAAAATATAAGGCTCATGACGAAAATAATGCCTGTAAAATTGGAGACAAAGTGAAGATTGTCGAGACTCGTCCTTTGTCTAAAGAGAAGAAATGGCGGGTAACTGAGATAATGTCTACGAAGGAAATGGTTGAAACCAGACCAAAGCGAAAGAAATGATTCAGGCTTATACTAGGCTGAAGATAGCAGATAATACTGGGGCTAAGCAAATTATGTGCATTAATGTCCATGTTGGGGCAAGGAAATATGCTCATATAGGTGACATTATTGTAGCCACGGTGAAGCGAGCCATACCCCATGGAATGGTGAAGAAAGGTGAGGTAGTGCAGGCTGTGGTTGTGCGTGTGGCTAAGCCCTATCGCCGCCCTGATGGCTCCTATATCAGATTTGATGAAAATGCTGCAGTCATTCTTGGTGATAAAAATAATCCTAAGGGCAGCCGTATTTTTGGTCCTGTAGCCCGAGAACTTAGAGATAAAAACTTTGCTAAGATAATATCCTTGGCCCCCGAGGTCTTGTAAGATGAAAATAAGAAAAGATGATACGGTTGTTATAATTGCTGGCAAAGACAGTGGGAAAAAGGGAAAGGTTCGCCATGCCCTCCCCAACGAAGATAGGGTGATAGTGGAAGGACTCAATATGATTAAGCGCCACTCTCGAGCTCGCAGAGCTGCCCGACAAGCTGGCATAATTGAACTTGAAGCTCCAGTTCATGTATCCAACGTAATGTTGGTATGCGAGAAATGCGGCAAACCCACGCGAGTTAGTTTCCGCTTTTTGGACGATGGCAAAAAAGTGCGAATTTGTAGTTCATGTCGAGAGGTGATTGACTAAGGGAGTTGGTTATGAAATCTCGCTTGGAGGAAAAGTATTTAACTGAAATAGCTCCTCAGCTTAAAGCTGGATTAGGCTATGATAATATAATGCAATTGCCCAAGTTGAAAAAGATTGTGCTTAGCATTGGTTTGGGCGAAGCAACACAGGAGCCTAAAGTCCTTGAAGCAGCGGAGAAGGACCTAGCTACAATTTCGGGGCAACATCCGGTGACGACACGGGCAAAAAAGTCTATATCCGCTTTCAAACTACGGGCTGGTGTGCCTATTGGGATGATGGTGACTTTGCGAGGTAAGCGGATGTACGATTTTTTTGATAAACTGGTTAATGTTGTTCTACCTAGGTTTCGGGATTTCCGCGGAGTATCACGGGATTCGTTCGATGGCCGAGGAAACTACAGCCTGGGCATGAAAGAACAGATAGTTTTCCCTGAGATTGATTACGATAAGGTAGACAAAATTCGTGGCTTCGAGGTAACCATTGTTACTACAGCCAAGAACGATGATGAAGCCAGGACCCTGTTGGAACTAATGGACATGCCTTTTAGGAGAACTTAATATGGCGAAGTTATCTAAGGTTGTCAAGTCAAAGCGCCCGCCAAAATATAAAGTGCAGCAACATAATCGTTGTCAATTATGTGGCAGGCCGCGTGCTTATATGCGGAAATTTGGCTTGTGTCGTATTTGTTTCCGAGAACTTGCTGTAACTGGTGTAATCCCCGGGATAAGAAAGTCAAGCTGGTAAAGAAAAATGACAATTATTGACCCCATCGCTGATATGTTGACCAGGATACGCAATGCTATCATGGCGAGTCACGAGAGTGTGCTTGTGCCCTCCTCTAAAATAAAGCTTTCTATCGTTAAAATACTTAAGGAAGAGGGTTTTATTGACCGTTATGAAGTGCTTAAAGGGAAACCGCAGCCAATGATAAAAATCCACCTCAAGTACACAAATGAGCAGCCAGCAATCTTAGGTTTGGAAAGAGTGAGCAAGCCTGGCCTGAGGGTCTATGTGGAAGGGCATGAGATCCCCCGCGTCTATGGGGGCTGGGGTATTGCCATTCTATCCACATCTAAAGGCGTTATGACTGGCCAGGAAGCATGGCGGCAGCAGCTTGGCGGTGAAATTCTGTGCTATGTATGGTAAGTTAACTCAGGAGCTGTAAATTATGTCTCGTATTGGCTTGCTTCCCATTGCTATCCCTCGGGGTACCGAGGTAAAGATCAATGGAAGCGAAGTTGTAGCAAAAGGAAGCAAAGGAGAACTGCGTCGTCGGTTTCACCCTGCTATTTCTATTGCTTTGAAGGACGGGAGCTTGATTGTAACCCGGCCTAGTGATAGTAAGGTCCATCGTTCTTTACATGGGCTCACTCGCAGCCTTCTGGCAAATATGGTTACAGGGGTGAGTGAAGGTTTTGAAAAAAACCTGGAAATAAATGGCGTAGGCTACAGAGCGCAGAAAACTGGCGATAAACTGTTGCTTCAAGTGGGATATGCCAACACTGTGGAGTTTCCCCCCCCTCCTGGTATTAGTATCACCGTTGAGGGGGCAAATCGCATTCACGTCACTGGTATTGATAAAGAAGTAGTTGGGGAAACGGCTGCTAGAATTCGGAGGATACGCCCTCCTGATTCATATAAAGGAAAAGGCATTAAATACGTGGGTGAGAAGCTACGTCTCAAGCCTGGCAAATCGGGCAAAATAGGCAAGAAATAGTGGCTATAATGAGCGGAAAAGATTCAAAGGCAATCAAAAGGATACGACACAGACGGGTGAGGCAAAAAGTAACGGGAACAATATCACGTCCTCGATTATGTGTCTTCCGTAGCTTGAATCATATCCATGCCCAGCTTATTGATGATTCAAGGGGCCAGACTTTAGTCTCGATGAGCACTCTTGACTATCAGGTGAGAAGCAAGACCGATGGAATGGGGAAAAGCAAGAAAGCCGAAATAGTGGGGACTTTGTTTGCGGAGAAAGCATTAAATGAAGGGATCAAACAGGTGGTTTTTGACCGTGGTGGCTATAAATATCATGGCAGAGTTAAGGCTTTAGCTGAGGCTGCCAGGAAAGCTGGATTGGAATTTTGAGGATTAGCTTATGAAAGCGGTTACTAAAATAAGAGTGAGGAAGGCCAAAATTGATACCTCAGAACTGACTCTCGAAGAGAAACTGTTAGGCATCGACCGTGTAACCAAAGTGGTCAAGGGTGGTAGACACCTTCGGTTCAGAGCTTTAGTGGTAGTTGGCGATGGACATGGGCATGTCGGATTTGGTTCAGCTAAAGCGTCGGCGGTTCCTGAAGCAGTTCGCAAAGCAGGTGCTACGGCAAAAAAGAGGCTGATTGAGGTGCCTATTAAGGGTGGTACCATCCCTCATGAAATTCTGGCCAAGTTTGGTGCGTCCAAGATCTTACTAAAGCCGGCGGCGCCGGGCACAGGCTTAATTGTCGGCAGTACTGCTCGAGCAGTGCTTGAATTGGCAGGCATAAAAGACGTCCTTGGCAAATCATTAGGTGGATCAAGCAAAATCAACGTAGCTAAGGCGACGATACTTGCCCTGGCTAACTTGAGGGGAAGTGAGGAAGCGGCAATTCAAACCGATGTTGAAGCTCAGGAAGAAAAGATAGATGAAACAGAATGAATTAAGGCCTCCTGTAGGTGCTAAGCACAAGAGGAAGCTCGTAGGTCGAGGAAATGGCAGCGGGCATGGCACCTATTCAGGGCGAGGGTGCAAAGGGCAAAAGGCTCGCTCCGGTGGTGGCGTGCGCCTTGGCTTTGAAGGCGGGCAGTTGCCTTTGATAAAACGGCTACCACGAAAAAGAGGATTCACTAACATTTTTAAAACTAAATATAATGTTGTCAACGTGGGAAAGCTGGCCATTTTTCCCCCCGGAACTGAGGTAACTCCTGATGAATTGCTTCGGGCAGGATTGATTAACACCACGGGTAATCCAACCAAAATTCTCGGCGTTGGCGATATTCAGCATCCGTTGCTAGTTAGTGCTAACAAATTCTCTTCATCGGCGGAGAAAAAAATTCTGGCTGCTGGAGGGAAAGTAAAACAGGCTTAGAATGGAGCGCAAAACGACCCGACCACGCCTCGCCCAGGCAATGATGGACATATGGACATTGCCTGATTTGCGGCGAAAAATTTTGTTCACCCTTGGCATCCTTGTCGTTTTTCGCTTTATGGCTCACGTTCCCTTGCCCGGCGTGGACATTGCGGCCTTGGAAGAATTCTTCGGGGAGACCCCCCTTTTCGGCATGCTTGACCTTTTTACCGGTGGTGCTATGCAGAAGTTCAGTGTGGTTGCCATAGGCATTTATCCTTACATCACTTCGTCCATAATTATGCAATTGCTGGTCCCGGTAATCCCCAGACTTCAGGCTATATCCCGGGAGGGAGAACTTGGTCAACAGAAAATCAATCGAATTACTCACTTAGCAACTATACCTTTGGCTGCCCTTCAAGGCTATGCTATGCTTGCTTTGTTAGGTGCCCAGGGAGTTACTGTAGAGCTTACATCATTGACCATAGCCAGCATAATAATAACGATGGTGGCTGGCACGATGTTCCTCGTGTGGCTAGGTGAATTGATTACCGAGCGTGGTATAGGGAACGGGATATCGATAATAATCTTTGGTGGTATCGTGGCCGGTCTGCCTGCGATAGTGGGTAGTGGCATTGTTGATGCTCAAGCTGGAAATCCCGAGGGCTTGATCGTCTATATTATTCTAGCCTTAGCTATGCTTGTGCTTATAGTCATATTTGTTGAAGCGCATCGCCGTATTCCTGTACAGTATGCTCGGAGCACTTTTCGCGGTGGCCGCATGTACCGCCAATCGGGTTCCACCTACATACCGCTGCGGGTCAATACTGCCGGGATGATACCCCTCATTTTCGCCATTGCCATGATGCAACTTCCCGCAACGATAGCTACATATTTCATGAGCAGTGGAGACCCCAATTTCTGGGATACAATCTATAATTTGTTTCAGGCTAATACCGCGCTCTACCAGGGGTTGTATTTTGCTTTAGTAATTGGTTTCGCTTTCTTCTACACTATGGTCATATTTGAGCAAATGAACCTGCCTCAGACTTTGCAACAGCAAGGCGGCTTCATCCCTGGAGTTCGACCCGGCAAGACAACGGCTGATTATTTGAACGGAATCATAAAGCGCATTACCTTTGGTGGCGCCCTCTTTCTAGCTCTAGTGGCAATTCTGCCCTTCATTGCTCAAAAAATCACCGGCGTCACAGCATTGGTAATCCAGAGCACCGCCATGCTTATAGCCGTTGGTGTGGCTTTAGATACCATGAAGCAATTGGAGTCTCAATTGACTATGCGCCGCTATGAGGGTTTCCTAAAATAATGTACATCATCATGCTAGGTGCTCCTGGGGCAGGGAAGGGAACTCAGGCGGATATTCTTTCTCGAGAGATGGATTTACCTCATATAGCCTCCGGGGATTTGTTTCGTCAGGCGTTAGAGGAAAGGGCCGAGGTTGGTCTCTTGGCGAAAAACTATATGGATAAAGGAGAACTAGTTCCGGATGAGATAACCACAAAAATGATTCTGGAAAGAATTAATCAGCCGGACTGTGCCTCTGGCTGCCTTTTCGACGGCTTTCCACGGACTTTGCATCAAGCTAAAGTTCTAGACAAAGCCCTTAGAGAGCAAGGAAAAAGCATAGATAAGGCAATATACATTGAAGTGCCCAATGAAGAGCTGGTGAAGCGCCTCAGTGGAAGATGGCTTTGCCGGACGTGTCAGACACCCTATCACATAATAAGTTCACCGCCTAAAACGCCGGGAAAATGTGATAAATGCGGTGGTAAATTGTATCAACGTTCGGATGACAGGGAAGAAACAGTAAAGGAGCGACTTAGTATTTTCTTTGCTCAAACTGTTCCCATACTTGATTATTATAAAAAACAAGGTAAACTAATTAGGGTCAATGGTAACTTAGGAATGCAGGGGGTAGCTAGAGAAATAATCTCTGCACTCAAAGCAGGGGTAAAATAAATGGTGGTTATAAAATCTGACGAGGAAATAGTTATTATGAGAAGGTGTGGCAAAATCCTCGCCGCCATTTTAGATAAAGTAAGAGCGGAAGTAAGACCGGGGATTAAGACTGGCCAGTTGGACATAATCATGGCTGAAGAATTAGAGAGGAAGGGAGTTATACCTTCTTTTAAGAACTATCACGGCTTCCCCGCCAATTTATGTGTCTCGGTAAATGATGAGATAGTTCACGGCATTCCCGGTGAGCGAATACTACAGGAAGGAGACATTGTTTCTTTAGATGCAGGAGCAAAACTTAGTGGATTTCATACCGATGCCGCCATAACTATTGGTGTGGGACAGATAAGTAAGGAGGCTGAGGAACTTATTGCGGTCACAGAAGGTAGTCTAAAGTCAGGCATCGCTCAAGCTGTAAGTGGAGCATATATAGGGGACATCTCATTTGCTATTCAACATTACATTGAGTCCAAAGGATTTTCTGTGGTTAGAGAATATACCGGGCATGGCGTAGGTCGGGACCTGCATGAAGAGCCCCCAATACCTAATTTTGTGGTTGGGAAAGGCCCCTTGCTTCGCAAAGGTATGGCTTTGGCTATTGAGCCTATGGTTAATGTCGGAGATTGGCACACTAAATTGGCGGATAATCAATGGACGGTGCTTACCGCCGATGGAAGTCTTTCAGCACATTTTGAACATACCATTGCCATAACTGATAATGAAGCTGAAGTACTTGTTTAGGTATTATGTAAGAAATGGCTAAGAGAGAGAGGATAGAAGTTGAAGGCAAGGTGATTACAGTCTTACCTAATACCATGTTTCGCGTCGAATTGGCCAATGGACATCAGGTATTGGCTCATATCTCGGGCAAAATGAGAAAGCACTATATCAAGATTTTGCCGGGGGATAGGGTTCTGGTAGAACTTTCCCCTTATGATTTGAGCCGGGGCAGGATTACCTATCGGCTTAAATAGTTTGACAGGTTAACTAAGAAGGTTTATCATAATAGGGTTTGTTTGAATGGTGATTGGAAATGAAAGTAAGAGCTTCAGTTAAGCCGATATGCAAAAAATGCAAGGTTATCAGGCGGGAGGGTGTGGTTAGGGTTATTTGTGAGAATCCAAAGCATAAGCAGAGGCAGGGGTAATAGTGGCACGTATTGTTGGTGTAGACCTTCCTAAAGAGAAGCCAATTTGGATAGCTTTGCAGAGCATTTATGGCATCGGCACTACATCAAGCCAGCGCATTATGGCTGCCACTGGTATCGACCCTGGCCTTAGAGTTAAAGAACTTAGTGAGGAACAAGTTGGCCAGATTCGAGATGTTCTTGACAAACAGTACAAAGTGGAAGGTGATCTTAGGAGGGAGGTTCAATCTAATATAAAGCGGCTTATTGAAATTAGCTGCTATCGAGGCACAAGACACCGCATGAGGTTACCAGTCCATGGACAGAGAACGCGCACAAATGCCCGAACTAAAAGAGGGCCAAAGAAAACAGTGGCCGGTCGAGGGCAGAGACGTGGCATAGCTAAGAAGTAGGGAGCTTGTTTTTAACAAATGCCAAAGAAGAAAAAAGCCCATAAAAAAATTAGCGAAGGCAAAGTTTATATCCAATCTACCTTTAATAATACTGTTGTTACTATTACTGATATGGAAGGTAATGTTGTCGCCTGGGGGAGTTGTGGTACTGCAGGATTCAAGGGTTCCCGGAAAGGAACCCCTTATGCTGCCCAAATAGCTGCCAGAGATGCAGCACACCGGGCAATAGGTGATGGCTTGCGCCGAGTCCAGGTGTATATTAAAGGCCCTGGTAGTGGACGAGAAGCAGCTATTCGCGCCTTGCAGGCCTCCGGCATTACCGTTACAGCTATCAGAGACGTGACTCCTATCCCCCATGATGGCTGTCGTCCGAAAGGGAGGCGAAGAGTATAAAATGGCGCGCTATACAGGCCCGACTTGTCGCCTATGTCGCCGTTTTGGGGACAAGCTGATGCTTAAAGGCGAGAAGTGCCCTACGCCTAAATGTCCTTTAGAGAAAAGGAATACTCCTCCTGGCGGCAGGCGTGCGCCAGCTCGAAGGCGCGGTGGGATTTCCGACCGCGGACTTCAGTTGCGCGAAAAGCAAAAGCTTCGCTTTAGCTACGGTGTCCTGGAGCGACAATTTCGTAGGCTTTTTGCCAAGGCCAAAAAAAGCCCTGGCGCTACTGGAGAAATTCTTCTCATATTGTTGGAAAAGAGACTAGATAATGTGGTTTATCGCTTGGGCTTTGCTGATTCACGTGCCCAAGCCAGGCAAATAGTTCGGCATGGCCATATGATGGTCAATGGTCGCAAAACAGATATTCCTTCCTTTCTGGTGAAATCGGGAGACATTATAAAATGGCGCGAAGCCAGTAAAAAAACAGAATATTATAAAAAACTAGCTGAGGAAATTGAGGAAAAATTTATCCCTAATTGGTTAAGCTTGGACAAAGAGAGCATGACAGGTAGAGTGTTAAATTTGCCTGGCAAGGATGATATTGAAGCCAAGTTTAATGCGAAAGCTGTTGTTGAATATTACTCGAGGTGAGCTATGCCCGAATTGTCTATCCCCACTGTAACTTGTGTTGAAAGCAGCGTTAATTATGGTCGTTTTCTTGCTGAACCTCTAGAGCCGGGTTTTGGTGTCACTTTAGGTAACGCCTTGCGGCGTGTGCTTCTCAGTTCTTTGCCTGGTGCTGCGGTAACCTGGGTCAGAATCGAAGGAATGCAGCATGAATTCTCTCCTATTCCCCATGTTAAAGAAGATGCTATGGAGTTCTTACTGAATATCAAGCAACTGAGACTCTGCCCTCTTTCCCATCAGCCCGGGCAGTTGCTCTTGGAAATAGAGGGGGAAGGCAAGGTCTGTGCAGCTGATATTAAACCATCGGCTGACTTTCGTATTGCCAATCCTGAACTTTATTTAGCTTCTTTAGACTCTTCCAAAGCCAAGCTTTACGTCGAACTTAATGTAGAACTAGGGAGAGGTTATATGCAGGCTAAGTCGACTGATGGTTTACCTGTGGGAGCACTACCGGTAGATGCCATCTTCACCCCAGTGCAGAAAGTCAATTTCTCTGTAGAATCTATCAAGCCTGGTCAGGAGGGAAGTCCAGAAAAGCTCATCCTGGAGATTTGGACTGATGCTACCATTTTTCCCTGGGAGGCGCTTAGTCAAAGTGCTATCATCTTAATCAATCAGTTCTCTTCCTTCAGGGACTTTGAAGTTCCCATGGCTAGAGCTTTGTCCATGTTGCCCGAGCAATACGATACCCCTCTGGAAGAACTGAATTTATCAACTCGTTCCTATAACAGTTTGAGGAGAGCGGGTATTTTCACCCTGGGACAATTGGTAGAGAAAGGCAGGGAAGGTTTGCCGCCGTTGCCTGGTTTGGGGGCAAAATCTCGAGCCGAAGTGGAAGAGTTAATGGCAAAATTAGGCTCTCCTGTTCCTGAGAAGAAAAAAGAATGAGACACAAGGTAGCAGGACGGCACTTAAGCAGGCCGACAGAGCACAGGTGGGCGTTATATCGAAGTCAAGTTACCGCACTTTTGGCTCACGAAAAGATCGTCACCACAGAAGCTAAAGCTAAAGAGGTTCGCGGTTTAGCGGAAAAGATGATCACTTTAGCTAAAGACGGCAGCCTTGCCTCAAGGCGGGAAGCCTTAGCTTTTACTACTGATAAAAAAGTGGTTGACAAGCTATTTGCTGAAATTGCTCCAGGCTATGCTGACCGTAGCGGTGGTTATACAAGGTTACTAAAGCTGGGACCCCGCCATGGTGATAGCGCACCTATGGTTCAAATTGAATTGGTTAAGTAAGTTTATTTTGCTCATCGAATATGACGGTACCCAATATTATGGCTTTCAATGGCAAGTTGGCTTGCCGACCATTCAAAGTGAGCTTGAACAGGCTATAAGGCAATTTTGCGGGCAAAACAGCCGGGTTATGGCAGCTAGCAGGACTGATGCCGGTGTGCATGCCCAAGGACAAGTGGTGAGCTTCTGGGCGAAATCTACATTGGATACCATGACGTTAGTTAGAGCATTAAACTATTATTTACCTGGAGATATCGCAGTCAAAGTGGCTTACAGGGCTAGCGATGATTTTAATGTCCGGCGCGATGCTCTGAGCCGAGAGTACCGTTATTATATTTTAAATAGCAATACCCGCTCGCCGTTTCATCGAAGGTTTGCTTTATTTATGCCCAAAATGCTGGACATACAGGCGATGAATGAGGCCTGCCAGCTTATCCAAGGTGAGCATGATTTTGCCTCCTTTGCTAGTTCTCTGGATGGCAACAAGAGCACGCTGCGTAATGTTTATGAAGCGGGAATCGAAAAAAAAGGAGATTTTACCGTTTTCCGTATCGTGGCTAGTTCCTTTTTGCCTCACCAGGTACGAAGCACCGTAGGTCTTTTAATCAGGCTGGGCCTGGGTAAGATAGGCATCGCAGATTTTCGTGATATAATGGAGGCCAAGAGTTTGGGTTTAGCCAGTCCCGTGTCCCTTGCGTGCGGCTTATGCCTGAAGAAGGTCAATTATCCTAAGCCGTGGGGAAGCTAGTCCTGTCCTGAGTTTATCGAAGGAAGTTTATCGAAAGAAATGAAAACTTATAGTACTAAAGCTAAAGATATCAAGCGGGAGTGGTGGGTGATTGATGCCGCGGATAAAACTTTGGGAAGAATAGCGACACAGGTAGCTAGTTTACTTATGGGCAAGCATAAGCCGCTTTATGCCCCTTATATTGATACCGGTGATTATGTTGTGGTAGTTAATGCTGCCAAAGTGAAGGTGACTGGGAAGAAAGCTGAACAAAAGATTTATTATAGATATTCGGGGTACCCCGGCGGCTTAAAGAGCCCCAGCTTTAAGGAAGTATTTAGTAAAGACCCTGCCCGTGTGATTGAACTTGCGGTTAAAGGGATGTTGCCTCATAATCGTTTAGGCAGAGCTATGTTTAAGAAACTGAAAGTTTATCCTGGAAATGAGCATCCTCACCAAGCTCAGACTTCCTTCCGTCACCCTGGCAAAGCGAAGGGCGCAGAATGACCAAGAACAAAGAAAGCGAAATATTATCAAAGGAAAGGTGATAACTTATGAGCGAGGAAAGTTACGTTTGGGGAACGGGTAAACGCAAATGTGCCATAGCCCAAGTCAGGCTTTTCCCTGGCAAAGGAGAGATAATTGTCAATGATAAGCCCTATCAAGAAGCTTTCCCTCGCGTCGAGCATCGCCGTATGATTGAACATCCTTTGCAGGCTACCAATACTATGGGCAAATTTTGTGTCATGGTAAAAGTGAATGGCGGTGGCCTCAGTGGTCAGGCTGGAGCCATTCGCCATGGGATTGCTCGAGCTCTTGCTAAAGAAAACGAGCTATTTAAGCCCATATTACGTAAAGAAGGCTTGCTTACTCGGGACGCTAGAATCAAGGAACGTAAAAAATACGGACTCAAGCGAGCTCGCAAGGCACCACAATATACCAAGCGCTAACTGTGCTCCGACTTATTGGTTGGCAGCGTGTGGCTGTTTTTGGGGATTTTCTTTAAACCCAACTTTGACGGTTTCGTAGCTAAGCGACGATAAATCCGTCAGACATCGACGATCTCCACTCAGGGTAAACTCCGCGAAGAATCTCTTAGATTCTTCGTCGTCCAAACGAATTTGGACTCCTCAGAATGACATTACTAGATGCTCTCAGACGTCGTGCTATTGCTCCAGATGAGAGGAACAGCTATAATATTAACCTGCTGGGGATTAGTCTAGCGGTAGGACGACTGACTCTGGATCAGTTAGGCCAGGTTCGAATCCTGGATCCCCAGCCATGAAAGGTAATAAAATCACCTCAAACTATCTTCTAATTGGTGTAAAAAATAGAAATGACAAGGAGGCACAATCATGAACTATGAATGGATGACGGCACCCTGCGGATTAGATTGTTTTAACTGTTTAATGTACCTAGCGAATGAGAACGAGGAGCTGAGAGCCAAAATTTCCAAGAACATGGGCATCCCATTTGAGCAGGCGGTATGTAAAGGGTGTCGTGAAGAGGCAGGGAAACCTGATTTTCTTAACTGGACTGAACCCTGTAATGTTTACAGGTGCATCACGAAAAGAAACCTTGACTTTTGTTATCAGTGTTCTGACTTTCCATGTGACGCTCTTCACCCGTATGCCGACAGAGCATCCGAAGTGCCTCACAATACCAAAGTTTTTAATCTGTGTTTAATAAAGAAAATGGGCTTGGAATCATGGGCAAAAACAAAAGCCAAAGATGTGAAGCATACGTATTTCAAGGAAAAGTTCAGGCTATAACAAAATGCACGCGGTTTCAACTATGAAGCCACACAGGGATTGTCCCAAAAAGTTCCCGTAAACGAATCTACGCCCTGTAGTGCCCGTTGTATTTCTGTTGTATAATAGTTACGGCTGCGGCGATAAGGAGCCCGACTTCCTAAGTAGCTGGCATAATCTTGTGGCAAGTCTGGTCTTAGGAAGTTTGATATGTGTCCCGAGTGCCCAGCCAATGTGGCGCATTCGTCTAGAGGCCTAGGACACCTCCCTCTCAAGGAGGAGATCACCGGTTCAAATCCGGTATGCGCTACCAATTATGTTGATATATAGGACTTCTTTTGAGGAAGTCCTATCTTCATCCAGAGGTACTGGCAAGGGGAGTACCACACAAATTCGCTCTGATAATGGATCTGAATTCACTGTGGTATCGATTTGAGTATAATGTGTGATTAAGGAGGATACCATGCCGCTAAGGAAAAATATGTTCGAACATAAATATGCTGATGTCAATAACATACGTCTCCACTATGTAACGGCGGGCAATGGGAAATTGATAATGTTCCTCCACGGTTTTCCTGAGTTCTGGTACGAATGGAAAAATCAGCTTGCTGAATTCGGGCGAGATTACCAGGCTGTAGCTCCAGACATGCGTGGCTACAACTTATCATCGAAACCTGCGGAAGTCGAGCAATATCGAATGAAGTATCTCATCAATGATATTCGTGCCCTTGCCGAGCACCTGGGGTATAAGAAGTTCATCCTCGTGGCTCATGATTGGGGTGGTGGCGTGGCTTGGCCGTTCGCAATACGTCATCCTGAATATCTGGATAAGCTCATAATAATAAATGCTGTGCATCCTATTACCTTTATGCGCGAGCTCCGTGATAATCCGGCGCAACGGAAAGCCAGTCAGTATATTCTGGTGTATCGGACTCCTGAGGCTGAGGACATACTGGCAAGAAACAACCATGCAATACTTGTCAGTAGCCTTCTAGAGGACGGTATGAAACAAGGCTATTTCACAAAAGAAGACAGGAAAGCATACATTGCAGCCTGGTCGCAGCCTGGAGCGCTCACCGGTGGCTTAAACTATTATCGAGCCGCCCATCTCGGCTCTTTTACAGGAGAAAGCGACGATAGCTTGTCGGCAGACCCTTCATTGTTTATGGTTAAGGTACCGACGCTCGTAGTCTGGGGTGAGAAAGATAAGTACCTGCTTACAGGAAATCTGGAAGGTCTGGGAAAATACGTACCAGACCTGACCATCAAGCGCATTCCCGAGGGCTCGCACTGGATCATTCATGAAAAGCCGGGACTGGTTAATTCCTATATCAGAGAATTCATCGAAGGCTGAATTTCTATGTCGTCTTAGTGGGCGTGTGCTGGAAATCGAACCCGGGTTGGCAATGCAGCGGCGTTTTTCTATGCTTATTTTTTGGTTTTGAGGAGGAGATCACCGGTTCGAATCCGGTATGCGCTACCAGATACCTCTTTGAACCGATATTTTATTCTGTGAATTCGACCACTACCTCTTTGACGTCCCATAAGGGCTCTATCTTCTCCAGTATTTCGTCCTTTATGTTGTGAGCAAACTGGTGATCTCGAGGTAAATCAACAAGCACCCGGACAATTCCGTCCTTTACCTTAATATCTTGCACCAAGTTTGTGCGCACCACGTTTAACCCAGTCAGAGGGTTTATGACTTTCCTGAGGCGCTGACGAACTACCTCTACCGTGGTCGGCTTCTTTTCTTTGACCAGGCCGTGGCGCTCTTCATAGTTTTGTATAGCCGAGCGTAAGCCTTCTACAGCGAGCACCGAACAATGGGCTTTAATTTTGGGAAGACCTCCCAGAGCTTCTGAAGCTTCTTTCCAGGTAATGTTCTTTGCTTCATCCAATGTCTTTCCCTTAGCTAGCTCCGTAATTATAGAGCCGGTAGCTATGTTGGAAGCACATCCGTAAGACTCAAACTTGACGTCCGCGATAGTATTCGTCTTGGGGTCAACCTTTATGTAGACAGCAACCATGTCCCCACAGGCTGGGCTGCCTTCGGTTGCCTTGCCATCAGGATTCTCAATCTTACCCACGTTGCGCGGGTGTCGAAAGTGTTCCAGTACTATGTCGGTATATGGAAATTTCATCTCTAAGCCTCCTCCTTTTCTTCGTTTTTTCCCAAGGGACTGATGCTTCTCAGTTCTTCCACTATCTCAGCTAATGCCCGGACCACAGCATCCACATCTTCCATGGTGTTATAACGCCCCAGGGTAAAGCGTATTGACCCGTGTGCCCTTTCGTGGTCGCCGCCTATCCCAGAGATAACGTGGCTGGCCTCCAGAGAGCGGCTGAAACAGGCGGAGCCAGTGCTCACGGCAAAACCACGCATATCGAGATGCAGGGTCATGGACTCGCCCTCCACAAAGTGGAAGGTGATATTGGCATTGTGTGGGAGCCTCTTACGGCGAGGGCCATTCAGGGTGCTGTGTGGTATCTCGGCAAGCATGCGGTCAATAAGGTGATCACGCATTTCTTGCAGGCGCTTGGTCTCTTCGGGGGTGACCAGTTCCACCGCTTTGGCAAATCCCACCGCCCCAGGTATATTTTCCAGCCCCGCCCGGAGATTGAATTCCTGAAATCCGCCGTCCACCCACTTGGATATTTGTGTTCCTTGGCGGATGCACAGGCCTCCTGTGCCCTTGGGGCCGTGGATGGTGTGTGCCGATACAGTGACCAGGTCCACAGCCATCTTCTTCATGTCCAGGGGGACCCGCGTAAAGGTATGAGTAGCATCAGTGTGGAAAAGTACCTCTTTTTCACGGCAGATACGACCGACAGCTTCGATATCCTGGATGGTACCTATTTCCTGGTTGGCATGCTGGATGGAAACCAGAATGGTCTCATTGGTTATGGAATCTCTGAGGCGGTTAAGGTCCACAAAGCCCTCCCCATCCACATCCAGATAGGTCACCTGAAAGCCCTGTTTTTCCAGCGCTTGTGCGCTGTGAAGCACAGGGAAATCCTCGATCTTTGATACAATTATGTGTTTGCCTTTCTTCTTACTGAGGGCCAGTGCCACTCCTTTGAGGGCAATGTTAGAGGACTCGGTGCTTCCCGAAGTGAAAATAAACTCTTCGGGGGCAGCACCTAAAGCATTGGCCAGAGCCTCTCTGGCTTCGTCTAACGTCTCTCGAGCTTCTATTCCCTGAGAATAGCCAAACTCTGAGGTGGCAACCGCGTATGTATCAAAGAAATACGGTCTCATCGTCTCCAGCACCCGCTCATCCAAACGGGTAGCCGCTGCGTTGTCCAGGTAAATAAGTTTGCCTGCCATTTCCTCCCCAGTCATATAAAGAGGGTTATTGTTGATTCCTTAGCCTCATCTATGTAGGTACCAACTGCACAGTAATCCGATATCAAATCATCACGGAGGTCTTCTTTCTTTATTCCCATTATCTGCATTGTCATGTCGCAGGCGAGTATCTTCCCTCCAAGCTCGTGGAAGTCCTGTAGCAACCTCTCCAGAGACGCCGCCCCGGCTTTCTTCATCCTCCGCTTCACCATCCATTTACCAAGGCCCAGCATGTTCATTTTAGATAGAGGCCCCTTTCCCAGCTCACCTTTCTTGAGGCGCTGGAGACCCCAGAAGGTGAAGAAAAGTGATGCTTCCATCCCCATGGCAAGGGCCCCATTGGCTACAATAAAGGCGCTATACACCTTATCCATGTCGCCGCTATGAACTATTATAGTAACTTTGCCAGCCATAGTCTTTTCTTCCTCCTACTTACGTATTTTTATTTTCCACACCCCACCTTCCTCCTGCACACCAATGAGCTCCAGTCCCAAAGCCTTTACCGCCATCGGTATCTCTTTCCTGGAAGCAGGATGTGTTCCAATGACCTCCACAATATCGCCCTCTTTTGCTTTCCTCAAAGCCTTGCGAGTCTCAACTAAAGGAACAGGGCAAGTTTCACCTTTGCAATCCACCTTTATTTCAGCCATTTAGCATCACCTCCATACAAACCTACAGGTACCACTGTAGCCATGAAGAGCTGTGAAGAATTGTTCCAACCTCGTCGTCTTACTCAGTCCCTCCACCAGCTTTCCTGCCGCGCACCGGGATTTCTTCGAGCTCATCTAGTCTATGAGCTTGAACAGTTGTCTCACAGGAATGATGAGAAAAGTACTCTAATTATATTGAAAAGTCAACAGGAGCCTTCGGGTATTGGACAGGGTCTAACTTCGATATCTGGCTTGTGAAATAGGCTGAAGCGAAAGTCTTCTCAGAATTTTTGCCTTTTATCCGGTATGGGCTACCAAATATCCCTTTGTAACCCGGCTAGGCTAGCTTGCTCAAGTAGCAATCTCAGCTAGTTTGCTTTAGCCTTGTTACCCGTTTGTTCTATGTGCTAAACTTTGCCACAAACAAATGCGAAAACGAGTTTTCTCTGGCGCGCGCCCCACAGGCCGACAGCATATCGGTAACTACCTGGGAGCAGTACTGAATTACGTTGCCCTTCAGGATGAATATGACTGCGTCTACTGCGTGGTGGATATTCATGCTCTCACCACTCTGGAAAACACAGAATCACTTCGGGAAGATATTTACGAGATGGTGCTTGACTGGCTGGCGGCCGGCATTGACCCACAGAAAAGCATTATCTTCGTTCAGTCTCATGTTCCTCAAGTGGTGGAGCTCCATACTTTGTTCGGCATGGTGACTCCTTTAAGCTGGTTGTTACGTGTTCCGACATTTAAGGAGACGGTTAAGATGCAGCCACATAACGTCAATTATGGGCTGGTGGGTTATCCTGTTCTCATGACTGCCGATATTGCCCTTTATAAGGGAGAGGTTGTTCCTGTGGGCGAAGACCAGCTTCCTCATCTGGAATTGGCTCGTGAGATAGTTCGTCGGTTCAACTCCCTTTTCGGGTCTGTATTTCCTGAGCCACAGGCGAAGCTTACCAACGTTCCTTTGGTTCTGGGTCTGGATGGGGTTCAGAAGATGAGCAAAAGCTATAATAACCATATTGAAATAGCTGCTTCTCCAGAGGAAATCTCGGAGCGAGTGATGACCGCCTTTACAGACCCGGCACGCAGGTACCGCTCGGACCCCGGGCACCCTGAAGCGTGTAATGTTTTTCGCCTCCACAATTTTTTCACCCAGTCCAGTGTAGAGGAAATTGCTTCGGAGTGCCGTAGCGCTCGCATTGGGTGTGTGGACTGCAAGAAGACATTGGCCGAGAGCATCAATTCGAATCTGAAGCCTTTCCGGGAAAGGCGGGCCAGTTTAGCCTCCAAGCCCGGTTATGTCGCTCAAGTGCTTGCCGATGGAGCAGATAGAGCTGAAGCCATAGCTAAAGACACTATCAGAGAAGTTAAGGAAAGAGTGAAGCTCCTTCAGCGTGCCGATCTGGAGCGACTCAGGTAACACCTTATCATTCCTTATCAATCCTCTTTGAGTTCGCATGTCCGACAGGCAGGTATATGAAGAAAATATACTATGGCTGGTGGGTAGTAGGTGGAGCATTTCTTCTACTATTTTGTTCAATGGGAACACATTTTTATGCCTTTCCTGTGTTCTTTGACGTAATGGTGAGAGAGATGGGATGGGCACGGACACAGGCAGCCCTTGCGCTGACAATAGGGACTTTTGTCATTGGTGCGATGGGTTTACTTGTTGGGGGGTTGATTCATAAGGTTGGCTTGCGACCAGTAATGGTGTGCGGGACTCTCATAGCTGGACTCGGCTTCCTACTGCTCACAACTGTTACTGAGCCCTGGCAATTCTATCTCTATTATGGCCTCGTCCTGTCAGCAGGTATGGCGGGCATAGAGACAGTTCCTACTATGACAGCTGTTGAGACTTGGTTTGACCGCGGCAAAAGCACAGCTTTAGGTATAGCTACAACCGGGATGGGAGTGGGTGGAGTAGTTATGGCCCCGCTTGCTGGATGGCTCATCTCCAGGTATGATTGGCAGACCGCTTTTGTCTCCATGGCTGGAATAGTGATATTGGTTGGCATTCCCATAAGCGCTATTATCATGCGGACACCGGGGGGGCGAAAGGTCGCGCCTGAGCGAGCACAACGGAAAGGATTGGAGGCGGGAGATGCTACCATCGGGCAGGCACTAAGACAAAAGTCATTCTGGTTAATATCCATAGGCGCAATGCTGTGGCTCTGGGCCTATTTGATAGGGCTGACTCATCAAGTAGCGTTTGCTGTGGACATAGGAATAGACAGAGTAGCAGCTGCTGGGGCTGTAGGGCTGCTTTGTGCCTTCAGCATCCCCGGCCGTCTGGGGTTTGGCAAGCTCGGCGACATCATGGACAAGAGATACGTAATGATGATGGCGGCCAGCCTGCAGGTAGTAGCTTTCGCCATTCTCCTGAAAACTACCAATTTGACCATGCTGTATATCTATTCTTCTCTAATAGGCGTTGGCATGGGTGGTCTGACGCCAATACTACCGGGGCTCCTCACTGATTACTTCGGTAGAAACCATTTCGCCGCTATCTATGGAGCTTCGGGAATGGTGAATACGTTGGGTTTAATGATAGGTCCAGTCTATGGCGGGTGGATATTTGACACCACTGGAAGTTATTCTTTGGCCTTTCTAAGCGGCATTATAATAACTTTGCTGGCAGTTATTATAATCTATTTGGCACCAAAGCCACGCTCCCACTGACGCCGTCAGGGAGGACGGCTCAACATTAGTAATCAACAATCTTGCGGTGAAGTACCTCAAACCGTGTTTCGCACACCTCGGCCACGATGTATTTTTAAGAAGGTGACGTGATAAGCGCTACTCCACGATCATTTAGCCCAGGGAATGAGGAAAAACGAGGTTTTCGGAATGGATTAGTTAAAAGAAGATTGACAGAGCGATTGATAAGGCTTGTAGGGGCTCTGAGGTGCCCTTGAGGGCATTTTGATGCAAAGGGAGAGTCCGATTTCGTGGGAACACGGTCAAATCTAAAATCAAATCTATCGGGGTTAATTTAATTGCGATGCCTCTTGCGTGTATGGTAAAGTTGATATATCTTATATAAATAATAGGTTTGAAGGTATGGGCGGTTAGCTCAGTGGTAAGAGCGCTTGCTTCACACGCAAGAGGTCACTGGTTCAAGTCCAGTACTGCCCACCATAAAATGAGGAGGAAAAGAAAATGGCATATAATGGTAATGACAGGGGCGGGTTACTTAGCGCTGGCGGAGTCTTAAGCATCATAGTTGGCGCATTTGAGGTAATTGGTGGAGGGGTAATGGTGGCTTTAGTATGCCTCAGGACGCCGCTCGGGCTATGGCTTCTTCCATGCCTTCCACGCTTCGGAGGTGCCTGTAGTATGGCTGACTTCCCAATCTGGTCGATTATTGTGGGAGGACTTCTTCTTGTCCTGGGTATAATAGCCATAGCAGGTGGCTTCTCGGCCATAAGAAGGAAAAAATTTGGCCTGTCCTTGGCCGGGGCTATTTGTGCCCTTATTCCCCTCAATCTATTGGGGTTATTGGCAGTTATTTTTGTCTCCTTGGGAAAGAGAGAATTTTAGACAGAGGACTAGATGCCGAAGTGGCGGAATGGCAGACGCGCTACGTTCAGGGCGTAGTGTCCTTAAGGACGTGAGGGTTCAAATCCCTCCTTCGGCACCATTTTAATGGGTTTATATGCGCCTGTAGCTCAGCTGGATAGAGCGCAGCCCTGCGGAGGCTGAGGTCGCGGGTTCAAATCCCGCCAGGCGTGCCATGGGCGGTTAGCTCAGTGGTGAGAGCGCCTGTCTTACACACAGGAGGTCAGAGGTTCAAGTCCTCTACCGCCCACCATCGAGACTGGAAAAGGTCACAGTTTAGGCCAGCTTATAAGGCTCAAATAACAATAACTCACCTCGTTAAACAAAAACTTGGCATAGTAACGATCTGGAAATAAAATGTTAGAATCCTTGACATAGAGACTATTATGAAACACAAGAGGGGGATGGGCTTAAATATATTTTGAAGGAGCGAGCTAATGGGAGAAATTGATGAAAATGTATTAAACAAGGCATTCGAAAGTGGCAAGCGGCACGAGATGCAAAGTAGCGGCTGCCCGCAATGCACAATTGCTGGAATTTTCGAGGCACTTGGCATTGAAAACGATGATGTTTTCAAAGCCGCCACTGGGTTCGCTGATGGAGTAGGCTTAACAGGAGATGGGCATTGCGGAGCACTTTCCGGGGGTGTCATGGCAATAAGTTATCTCTTCGGCAGAGAGGGTAAAGACTCCGGCGATATGATGAAACAGGTACCTGCTCTCATGCTGTCGAAAAAACTGCATGACCAGTTCATTGAAAAATATGGCACCTGCCGATGTGCTGACATCCAGACCAAGTTTGTTGGCAGATTCTTCAATCTCTACGACCCGAAAGAGATGGAAGCAGCTTATAAGGCGGGCATGGTGGACAAATGTTCAACGCTTGTGGGAGAAGTAGCCAGAATGGCGACCAAAATCATCTTGGAGAAAAGGGAATCGCTGAAAGAAAAAGCTGATCAGGTCTGATTACTGTTATGGCTCTTGGAAGGACATTGGCTAGAGATGTAATATTTGAGCCAATGATGGAAGTCATTGATATGAATAAAGTGGTAACAGGAGCCTGTTCTGGTTAGTGAGTCACAGTCCGTCACAATGTTACCCTAGACTGTTACGCCTGACAGATAGCTAAACAGGGAACTTAGTTTCTTCAGTTTCTGGTTGCTAGAACCTCACTCAGAAAAGAGGCAAGCGGCCTCCGCCTTTTAACAAGAGTGTCTTACACACAGGAGGTCAGAGGTTCAAGTCCTCTACCGCCCACCATAGGGAATAATATTACCTTCCAACTAATAGTCCAGAAAAATTCCTTTCACATGCCTCTGATCTAGTTCAGATAGATGGGTGACACTTTATATGTTTGTAACGTTGGGTAGTAATCTCCTGTGTCATTGCGAGCCCCGACTTGTTGGGGCGTGGCAATCTGTATCCCCAGCAGCTCCACAAGATCGCAGAGCCTGTTCCGAAGCGTAAGCGAGTAATCTCGTTCCTCGCAATGATACAAAAAGAAGTGTCACTAATCATATGAACGAGTACAGAGCATTTACAATCCATAAACTCTTTGCTATACTTCGGCGGAGGTAGCCATGCATCTTCGCCCATACAACACCAAGTAGCATGGCAATCTCAAAAAGGTTGATATTAAGAGTTATCGGTCACAGGCCATTATAGCCATGCAGCTTCCTTACCATGAAGCTGCCTCACTATCCACCTGAGCTAACGAAGTATTACTGAGTAATGAGTAAGAAGAACACGCCTCAGCATAACTTGGACTTTCTCTTCCACCCTAATTCGATCGCCCTTGTTGGCATCACAACTGCCACGACTTGGCACTGGACGCGCACTTTCCTGGAAGGCCTTATCGAAATTGAATTCGACCGCCCCCTCTATCTCGTTAATCCCAAGGGAGGGGAGATCAAAGGTCATAAGGTTTACACCAGTCTCAAAGATGTCCCCGGCAACATCGACTACGTAATCGGCCTGGTTAACGCCCAGATTGCTCCCAAGCTTGTGGAAGAATGTGCCGAAAAAGGTGTACGAGCAATTCACTTCTGTACAGCGGGCTTTAGTGAGACCGGTGAGGAACAGAGAATAAAGCTGGAATCTGAACTGGCGGAAGTCGCCCGCAGGAAGGGAATCAGGATTATCGGCCCTAACTGTATGGGCATTTACTGCCCCCAATCACGCCTATCCTTCAGTCCAGCTTTCCCCAAAGAAAGCGGCCCGGTGGGAGTCATTAGTCAAAGCGGTGGCAATTCCATCTATTTGGTCAGGCAAGCAGCGTTGCGAGGCGTTCGCTTCAGCAAGGTCATAAGCTACGGCAATGCATGTGACATCAATGAGACCGATTTGCTCGAATATCTTGCTAATGATGTAGATACCAAAATAATAGCCCTTTACATCGAGGGAATCAAGGATGGGAAACGATTCCGCAGGGCTCTGGAAGAAGCAACGAAGGAAAAGACAGTGATATTGCTCAAGGGTGGGGCTACCGAGGGAGGCGCTCGAGCAGCCGCCGGCCATACTGCGTCACTCGCTGGAAGCCGGACCACTTGGGATGCCCTCTGTAAGCAGTTGGGAATCATTAGTGTCAGTAGCATCGAAGAAATGATCGATGTATTAGTCACGCTTTTGTTCTTGCCGCTTCCCAGAGGCAGGAATGCGTTGTTATTCGGTGCTGGAGGTGGAGCCAGTGTCCTAATCGCCGACGAGTTTGAAAGCAGAGGGCTAAGAGTCCCTCCACTACCCCCAGAGATCGTTGCTCAGATACGGGAGTTTACTCCCATCGCAGGCAATATCTTGCGAAATCCTGTGGATTATTCGCAGGCCATGATGAACACTGAGGGCGTAATCAAAACCTTCGGTATATTATCAAGGTGGGAAGGGGCTGACTTCTTAGTTACGTTTGTCAGGACAGGTCAATTCACAGCGTCTCTTATTTCAGAAAACCACCTAGACTTGCTAATGAGTAGGTTTTCCATAAAGCAGGGGCATTTTCCCAAGCCAGTGGCAATGGTGCTTGAACCAAGTATTCTGCCCAAAGAGGCTGAGGCCATTCTGACTGCTATTCATGGTTGTATTTCGTCCGGTTTGCCTGTGTACTACTCCTTTGCTGCCGCCGCCAATGCCATCAATTTAGTACTGAACCACACCGAGAGACAATCCAAAGAGTTTTAGGCAAAGACCCGGGTAGCTACTCTTGATTACGGTTGCCGGGCTGGCGAGGGTATAATACCAACAAGGAAAGGTAACAGCAATGGAGAGAAACCTTATTATACTTGCCCAAATCCAAACGCCTCAAAATAAAGGTTTCGAACTTTAAGTTAGATATTTGGACCTGTTTAAGATTTAGTGTTTAGAGTCTGGGATTTAAGGTGAGTACATCTCGGAATTATCAAACACAAGGCATCGTCCTAAAACAAACTAAGCTGGGCGAATTCGACAAGATTGTCACTATTTATACTCCAGAATTTGGCAAGTTGAGGGCAGTAGCTAAGGGAGCTTGTCGCCCCAAGAGCAAATTAGGTGGCAATGTAGAACCATTGACGCATAGCTTGATGTTGCTAGCTAAAGGGCGCAATCTCGATATTGTTACCCAAAGTCAAACGATAAACGGTTTCCTAGCTTTGAAAAGCGATTTATGGCGCATGGCTTGTGGCCTTTACATCTTAGAGCTTATTGATTCCTTTACTGTTGAGGGCGGTGAGAATCGTCCTTTATTTGATTTATTGCTTGATATTTTAAATCAGTTGAGTGAGCCGGACAGCAATGAGACTGTATTGCGTTATTTTGAGCTAAATCTTCTTCATTATCTTGGTTACCGTCCCCAGTTGCATCGATGTGTTAGCTGTGATTCGCCCCTCAAGCCGGTAGTCAACTTTTTCAGCTCCAGCAAGGGTGGGCTCTTGTGCCCTCATTGTAATTCTGAAGAAAATCACCGCAACGAGCAAATAGAAGCAATTCCATTAAAACCCTCTCTTCCCCTTTCGGTCGGGGCTTTGAAGGTCCTTCGTTTATGGCAAAGCTGTGATTATGCCACTGCAAGGCGGGTTAGAGTAAAACCGGAATTATCCCGGGAGTTAGAGCGAGTACTGTGCGAGTATATAAGATATATTTTGCAGCGAGAACTTAAATCACTGACTTGGCTAAAGGAGTTAAAAAAGGAAATTGCCGTAATGTAAACTCGAGAGTATTTAGTATTGTCGCTCTAAGGAATTCAAATGAATTGGGATGATTAAGAATCTCAGAGATTCTTCGCTTCGCTCAGAATGCCAGCTGGGCCTTGCTAAGCGCTCTGTAAACTCAGCACTTGACAAGCATGTTAGGGGGGAGTAAAATCGCTCGATGCTTAAAAACAATGGAATAGCGAAGTACTATGGATGGAGAGTGTCTGGTATTCTAAGTCAACCTTCAAGTTTATTTACTCCCTGATCCGCAACTCCTTTTCTCACCATTAGTTCTCTGATTCATTGAAAGTATGGCAAAGTTAACACAATATTGAAAATAAGCAATGTATATCGTAATAGCAGGCTTAAGTGATATAGGGAAGAATTTGGCGGAGCTCCTTGCCAAAGAAGGAAATGAAGTACTGGTTATAGACCGGGATCCTGCCAAATGCACTGCAATAGCAGAGGGTTCTGACGTGATGGTAATCACGGGAGATGCTGGCCAGAAGTCCACCCTCGAAGAGGCCAGAGTCAGGAATGCCCATGCCTTTGTGGCTGCAGCTGGCGATGACTCGGAAAATTTAATGCTTTGTATGGTAGCCAAGGAAATGGGAGTAAAAACGGTGATTTCTCTTGTAGATGAAGCAGAGCATGTGGAAACATTCAAGCAGGCTGGGATTAACCTACAGGTCAACCCAGATGTGGTAGCAGCCAGGCACATTTATCGCCTGATTTCACAGCCTTATGTGAAGGATTTTCTCTCTTTCGTAGGAACAGAGATCTTCGAAATAGAGATTGAGGAGGGCATGAAATGTGTCGGGCAAAGTGTTTCTAGGCTAGCAACCCCAAACGGTGTAAAGGTCCTCGTGGTACAAAGAGGGGGAAAATATCTGGATGCGGATAAGGAGATACAGCCTAAAGATTGGCTGACTCTCATTGTGAATCGAGAATCTACCAAAAAGGGGACCGAATTTATGAATAGATGGTTCGCCAAAGGGTAAGATTAACCCTACACATCATTGGCTCATTCCTAAAATACTTCGCCTTAGCCTATATTATCCCTTTATGTGTAGCTCTTTACTATGGCGAGGAGAAGTGGCACATTTACTTGTATGCGCTACTGCTCACTCTCGGTATCGGACTAATCCTTGAATTTGGATTCAAAACCGAGAAGGTTATAGAGCGTGCCGATGGTTTTACCATAGTGGCCTTCACCTGGCTTCTCATTCCCCTCATCGGCACACTCCCTTATGTATTTCTGGGATTGGGTTTTCTCGATGCCTTTTTCGAGACCATGTCAGGCTTCACTACCACCGGGGCTACCATACTAAAGGTGGTAGAAGAATTACCCAAGAGCGCTCTCTTATGGCGTAGCCTTACTCAATGGTTGGGTGGGATGGGGGTGATTCTTCTCTTTATTTCTATCTTGCCCAGACTGGGGGTAGGAGGCTCTCAGCTCTTTGACCGGGAGTTTCCTGGACCATTACCCGAAAGGCTGCGTCCCAGATTCAGAACTACAGCAAGGCTTCTCTGGACGATTTACGTGGGTTTTACGGGGGCTGAAATAGTGCTCCTTTATTTTCTGGCCAGGCTCCCGCTCTTTGACTCAATTTGCATCTCCTTCTCAACTATACCTACTGGCGGATTTACCCCCACCACGGGAAGCATTGGAGCTTATGCTAACCCCTTAGCTGAGTATATTATTATGTTCTTTATGTTCTTGGCAGGCATGAGCTTCATAGTTCACTATAAGTTTTTACGGGGAAACTGGAAAGCAATTAAAGGCGAGGAGTTCAGGCTTTACTTGATTATTCTGGCGGCCGCTATCTTTCTATTAATAGTTTCGCAAGGCTTTAACTCATATAGAGAGGGAATGTTTCAGGCAATCTCAATCATGACTACTACAGGCTTTGTCACTTGCGATTTCGGCTCCTGGCACTCTGGCGCCAGAATAGTGCTTCTGGCTTTGATGTTCGTCGGGGCGTGTGGTGGCTCTACTGGTGGGGCGATAAAAGTGGTACGGTTTTTAACCCTGATAAAACATACGGGGGTAATGATGAGGAAGGCTATTTCCCCAAAAGCTGTGATTCCGGTGAAACTTAACCAAAAACCCCTCCCAGAGGGAATAATCCGAGATATAATCTCTTTCCTCTTTCTCTATGTTCTTGTTGCTGTTGTAGCTTCATTAGTGCTTTGTTTCCTGGGACTTAATTTAGAGACATCAATTTCAGCAGTAGCTGCTACTTTGGGGAATGTGGGGCCTGGTTTAGGTGGAGTGGGTCCCGGTTTGAATTATGCCTTGCTCCCCGGCGCAGCCAAGTTCATCTTGATTATCTGCATGTGGTTGGGGCGGTTAGAATTGTTCACAGTTATTATGATATTTTTTCCTCGCTTTTGGAAAGGCTAATCAAGCTACAGTAGAAGTTCAAAAGAGGTTTAGGCTATACTTTGCAATAGGCTTATGGTCAAGGTTGCTTTCCAAGGAGAAAGAGGTGCTTTCAGCGAGGACGCTGCGGCAAAGCTTTTTGGTGGGGACATCGATTTTTTGCCGTGTGTCCGGCTGAAAGAGGTTTTTGAACTTGTGTCACAGGATAAGGTTGAATTTGGAATAGTTCCCATGGAGAACTCTCAAGCCGGCAGTATCAACGAGACTTACGATTTATTATTGGCGTATCCACTCAATATATTTGCTGAAGTTATTCTCAAAGTAAGCCATTGCCTGATGGCTCTGCCGGGAGAAGAATTGGCTGGTATAACAACGATTTACTCGCATCCCCAAGCTTTAGCTCAATGTGAGGAATTTTTAAGCAACCTGAATATCGAAAGTATGCCTAGCTATGATACCGCGGGCAGTGCCAAAATGATAAAAGAGAAAAAGTTGAGGAACTGTGCTGCCATAGCTAGCAAAAGAGCTGCCGATATTTATGGGCTGGAGATTCTGGCACCGGAAATTGAGACGAATGTCAACAACTACACCAAATTCGTGGCTATCTCAAAGCAGAAAGCTAAACCCGCGCAGAGAAATAAGACCTCTCTCGTTTTCGCTACTGAACATGAGCCTGGCTCCCTATACAGAATTTTAGGTATCTTCGCCACGAGGAATATAAATCTAACAAAATTAGAGTCCAGACCGAGCCGAACTAAGCCCTGGGAATATGTTTTTTATGCTGATTTCGAAGGTCACTTAGATGGCAAAGTTTACAAGGAAGCTGTGAAAGAGTTACAGAGAGAGGCTACTCTCGTTAAGATACTTGGCTCCTATCCTCAAGCTACCTGAAGTTAAGCTGTCAATAACCCCGCTTCTTAAATCCTGTTCAGATTCCGAAATTTGCCCTCCAGTTTTCACTTTGGCAAAAGGCTAAGCTGCTCTTCTAACCAAGAGGAATAGCGGAATTGAGATTAGCTCCATGACGACGGCAAACAGGATTAAGTAATTGATAGAAAGCTCATAGAGTAGCCCTATCAAGGCGCTTCCCAGAAACCAGGATGTACCATATGCTGCATTGAAAATCCCGTAGGCAAATCCTCTTCGCTTCACAGGAGTTAGCTCAGCGACCGCAGCACGCATAACCGTTCCGTGAACTCCCACGACCATCCCCATCAATACCATGCCAGTTAGCACCAGGCTGTAGCTATAGGAAAAGGCAAGGAAGGGAATAGGTAAGGTTAGCAAGGGGACTGCCAATAATGATATGAGCCCAATTTTATCGTATGTCTTGCCCACGAGAAGGGCTGCCAGGGCGGCCACGCCCATAGCAATAGCATAAATCATGGGGATTTGAGCATCAGGAACGATAGCTTGGACCTTGAGATGGTAGGAAATCAGATGGAAGTTAGCAAATCCGGCCACGGAAAACAAAGTGAACAAGATGTAAAGCCAGAAAGCTCGGGGGAGTTTTTCCCTGCAAGTTTCTTTGCTCGCTTCTCCGGCAGCCTCAAGTTTCTGCGGTAGAGGGTACTTATTCCTCGCCAGGGCAAGAAAAGCCAGGGTTAGCAATGCTGGTATCCATAACAGGGTAAAACCCTCACGATAGCCACCGCCGAGAAGAAAAACAAGGAAAAAGACCACAGGACCAATGATGGCGCCAACCTGGTCCAGTGCTTTATGAACAGCGAACCCCCAGCCTCTGCCTACCTCTTTTGTGGCATAAGAAAGCATGGTGTCCCTCGCTGGACTTCGTATTGCCTTCCCCACCCGTTCCAAAATGATGAACAGGGCAGCAAGCTGCCAATTACCAGCAAAGGCCAGCAAAGGAATGGAAAGGAGCAGTCCATAACCGACAAAGGTCAAAAGCCAATATGCCTTAGTGCGATCGACAAGATAGCCGGAGGCAAGACGCAGAGCATAGCCAACGAATTCGCCAACGCCAGCCACCAACCCAACAATACTGGCAGTCGCCCCCAGCGTAGCCAGATAGGGTCCGGCAACGCTTCTAGCCCCTGAGTAGGCTATATCCCCGAACAGGCTGACAATCCCCAGGAGAATGATGAAGTGCATGACGAATCCCTTTATAACTTTGAATTACTGTTTGCGCAGCTATCTTGCTTTCCAAAATAAATTTGGCAGGCTGGCAACTATGCTATAGTTTTGCTCTTAGCCTTCGGTATGTGGAAGTCAAGGCTTCCGATATGACTTTGGTATCAGACAACACCGGCATGAAGTTAGTGTCACCTTGCCACCTGGGGACTATGTGAGTATGGAGGTGCTCCGCTATACCGGCTCCAGCTATTTTGCCCACATTCAAGCCGATATTGAAGCCAGTTGGCTTCATTACCTCTTTCAGAACTCCCAAGCCTTTCTTGATAATGTCAAAATGTTCCTTCGCTTCTTCATCCGTTAAGTCCTGTAAATTTGCTATATGCCGATAGGGAGCGACCATTAAATGCCCTGGATTATAGGGGAAGGCGTTCAGGATTATAAAATTGTGTTGGCCACGATAAAGGATAAAATTTGCCTCATCGTTATTTTCCCTAGGTTTCTGGCACAAAATACAACTGCCTTCCGTGGCTCTTTGTATATATTCTATTCGCCATGGTGCCCAAAGATATTCCATCAAACCTATATAGTATGCTGATTCTGGGTTAAGTGCAATAGGATTCTTAGTTTGAGATGAAAAATTCTGGACGTGGCAAAATGAGTTGACTATGGGGTCTAGCCAAGAATAAAATACTTCGGGGTTAATATGCTTGAAGTCTTGACCCAAAAGTTGACTGCTGTATTTGCTAAGCTTGGCAGGAAAGGCAAGCTTAGCAAAGAGGACATTGACGATGCTTTACGTCAGGTAAGGCTGGCGCTTTTGGAAGCAGATGTAAATTTTAAGGTGGTCAAGGAATTCTTGTCCAAGGTGCGAGAGCGTGCTCTTGGCTCTGAAGTATTGCGCAGCCTAACACCAGCCCAGCAGATTATCAAAATTGTCAATGAAGAATTAATCGCTATCCTGGGTGGAGAGCCTGGCCGTTTAGCTTCGGTTACTGACTTACCGGCGGTCGCTTTGCTTGTAGGATTGCAAGGCTCCGGTAAGACCACTACAGCGGTGAAGCTAGCTGTTCAGCTCAAATATCTAGGGCAGCGTCCTTTATTAGTAGCTGCCGATACTCGCCGACCTGCTGCTATTGAACAACTCAAATTACTGGGTGAGCAACACGATATCCCGGTATATATTGAGGATGCTAACGTAGCATCAACCACAATTTGCCAGCATGCTCTAAACCAAGCCAAAGGAAGGGGATTGACCTGGGTTATAGTAGATACTCAAGGGCGCCTGCATATTGACGAAGCCATGATGCAGGAATTGGCTGATATCAAATCCCTGGTACAGCCTTCAGAAGTATTACTTACGGTAGATGCTATGATTGGCCAAGATGCCGTAAGAGTGGCTCAAGAATTTCACAGTCGCATCGGGCTCACGGGACTTATCCTGACGAAGATGGATGGAGATGCCCGAGGTGGAGCTGCTCTCTCCATTAGATTTGTTGCCGGGGTGCCCATAAAATACCTGGGCACGGGTGAGAAGATTGACGCGCTGGAAGCATTTTATCCTGACCGTTTAGCGTCTCGCATTCTAGGCATGGGAGATATGCTCACCTTCATCGAGCGAGCTGAGACGGCCTTTGATCAGCAACAGGTCAAGAATTTGGAAGGGAAAATGCGCACCGGGGATTTTGACCTTGAGGACCTTCTCAGTCAAATGCGTCAAATTCACAAGATGGGTTCCCTAGGGCGATTGGTGGAAATGATACCGGGCTTTTCTAAATTCGCTTCTCATTTGCCAGATGACCAAGGTGAGAAACAGTTAAAGAAGATAGAAGCTATTATCTTGTCTATGACTTATGAGGAGCGGCGTAATCCAGCCATTATTGATGGTAAACGGCGAAGCCGTATTGCTCGGGGGAGCGGTACCACATCCAAAGATGTTAATCAACTTCTTAATCAGTTTCGCGAGATACAAAAGTTGAGTAAGTCACTAACACGAGGCAAGTTACCTAAAAAGATGGGGACTATGCTTGACATGCCCTTGAGATGAGATCAGTCTAGATAGCCCTTGAGCTTTCGACTGCGGGTGGGATGACGTAACTTGCGCAAAGCCTTGCCTTCAATCTGTCGTATTCTTTCCCGGGTTACACTGAATTCTCTACCCACCTCTTCCAGAGTTCGAGCATGTCCGTCTTTAAGGCCAAATCTAAGCTGCAATACCTTTTTTTCGCGCTCGGTAAGTTCATCAAGCACTTTGTCTATTTGTTCTTTGAGTAGCTGCTGTGAGGTGGCTTCAGTCGGCGCTAAACTGGCACGATCTTCAACGAGGTCGCCTAACCGGCTATCTGCATCCTCGCCAATAGGCATATCTAGCGATATTGGCTCACGGAAAAACAAGGCCATGACTTCTTCTACTCTTTCTGGCGACATACTTAGGCGACCGCCAATTTCTTCATAACTTGGCTCGCGTCCAAGTTCTTGAACTAATTGCCGCATTGTGCGTAATAGCTTGTTAATTGTTTCTACCATGTGTACCGGAATGCGAATGGCACGGGATTGGTCAGCTATAGATCGAGTGATACCTTGCCTGATCCACCAGGTGGCATAGGTACTGAACTTGTAGCCTTTTCTATATTGAAACTTATCTACAGCCCTGATAAGGCCAATATTCCCCTCCTGGATAAGCTCAAGGAGAGGCATGCCATGCCCAATGTATTTCTTGGCTATGCTCACCACCAGGCGTAGGTTCGCTTCAGTGAGGTGCCTTTCTGATACTTCTGCTTCGGCCTGTACCTGCCGAAAATAAGCTTTGAACTCATCGCTATGAGGATCGATTTTAGATAGAAATCTGTCGTTAGTCAGGAGAGTCTTTAGTTTCTGCCATGAAGTTTTATCTCTAGCCAGGAGCTCTAGCAACTCTGGGGGCAAAAGTTGACTGTTTATGGAAAGATTTACTATGGCTTCTTCGGCTGCAGTGGTTCCTTTGTCTATTCCCTCAGCGATTGCCGCTATTAACGCTGGGCCTATAACAACGTCGATGGCGGAGCGAAATTTAGGATTCTTGATCGTCTCTACCACATTGCTGGAGGAATCGATACCAATATGTTCTTCGACAATCTGAACAACTTGATATGCCTTTGATAATTGAGAAATTAGCTGAATAACTATCTCAACGGGTGAAGGGAATTTCTTGTATTTCCTGAAATGGTTTTCTTCGATTCCGTCTAAGCTCCTGCCTAGCTCTATCTTCCGGCATAGTGACTTCTCTTCATTGACATTTAGAAGTGGCACTCTGCCAATTTCCTGAAGATACATACGGGCTGAGTCATCGGTTATCTCATGTTCTTCTAGTGGTGCCGGCGGCTTGATTTCTTCAGTTTCCTCAGCGGGGAATTCTTCGCTTTCTCCTTTTTCTTCACCTTCCTCGGCTAAGGTGCTGCCATCTTCAACTTCGGCTTCATCGCTGAGTAAGCCTTCAGCCACTACCTCATCACTATCCAAGTTAATGGGTTCTTCTTTCATTGAATCCCTGGTTTTTTTCTTTGTTTAACAAAGACTTCCTGAAGTTGTTGCCCGGATTTTATTCCTTGCTCCTCTAGTTTGGACAACTCTGAGCTTATACCACCCTTTTCTCTCTCAATCTCAAGCGTCGCCTCTTTTTCAGTTTCTAATTTCCGGGATAATTTCTCCTGCAGACGAAGAATACACTGAGCTAAATCACGGTGTCGTGTCCGCTCGCTTTCTCGTATAGCTGGCGGGAAATTTTTGTTAACCAAATAGTATAGATGTTCTAATAAACTCGTGTCAAGTTCACTTTCAAGGTCCGGCATATCAGAAGAATGCTGCCATTTGACAAAGACCTCCCGATTTTCCGTGGATTCGAAGTGTTCTGGTGATAGCTCTTGAGCCAAAGGACGAAGCTCTCGGTACTGAAGGAGAAGTGCCAAGCAGCGTTCTTCAATAGAGCTGGATACAAACTGGCGGGCAAGGCGAGCTTGTTCTGGTGGCTTGCGAGGTTGAGGCCTTTTCCCGGCAGTCTTTAATTTCTGCAATGCAGCTTCTACGGCCGACGTTTCGATTTTTAGTGCACGGGCCAGTTTCTCCACATAATGGAATTTTTGTGTGGGATCCTTTATCTCATAAATTGAGGGCAGGAGTTTTTGTACAGCTAAGGACTTGTCTCTGGCTTTATTGATATCGACCTTGCTTATTACAGATTGAAAGGCGAAGTCTAGAATAGGCATAGCTTGTTCTACTAATTTCTGCCAGAGAGCAGGCTCCTCTCCTATTACTTGGTCCGGGTCTTTGCCCGGAGGTAATAAGATGACATTTGCTTCAGCATTGGAGTAAGCTAATATCGCTTTGCCTCGCAAGGTAGCTTCTTCTCCGGCAAGATCGGCATCGAGTGCCAGGGTTATGTTATTGGTTAATCTTTTAATGCCTTGCACTTGCTTCTCGGTTAAAGAAGTTCCCATTGAGCCAACTACATTTTGCCAGCTGTGCTGGTGAGCAGTGAGAACATCCATGTAGCCTTCTACGATTATTACCAAGTTTTTCTTTCTAATGGCAGATTTAGCCTTATCAATGCCATATAAGCTGCTACTCTTATCGAAAACTGGTGTTTGGGGAGAGTTGATATATTTAGGCAGAGAGTCATCCAGGACTCTCGCTCCGAAACCAGTGACTCGACCCTGGATATCACATATAGGATACAGCAGCCGGTTGCGAAATCGATCGTAACTACCTCCTTCCTCTTTCTCGATTATTAGACCAGCTTCTACTAGTTCCTTTTCTGTGTAATCTTTACCCAGTAGGTAATTCTTAATGGTCTCCCAAGCATCAGGACTGAAACCGAGACGGAATTCTTTGATAGTCTCGGGCATGACCTTTCTTCTTGCCAGATAGCTTCTCGCTACCTCCCCTGCCTTAGTGCTCGAAAGCAAATGGTGATAGTATTCAGTAGCTGCGTCATTGATCTGAAATAATCTCTCTTTCTTCTCATCCTCAGCCTTGCTTGGCGCCTCAAGGGGGCTTAAAGTTATGCCTCCTCTCTGAGCTAAAAGACGAAGAGCTTGGCCAAAATCAATGCCTTCCTTCCTCATGATAAAAGAGATGATATCGCCGCCAGTTCCACAGGCACCAAAGCAATGCCAGCTTTGTTGCTCAGGAAAGACAAAAAAAGAAGGATGTTTCTCACTGTGGAAGGGACATAAGCCTTTGAAGTTACGCCCCGCTTTTTGCAGAGTAACATACTCAGAGACAAACTCTACTATATCTAATCTCTGCTTTACATCTGTTATTATGCTCATTGAGATATCTCTTCAGCTAATCTTAGCGCATATTGATCGGTCATCCCAGCAATGTAATCAATGACTTTACGCTCTTTAGTATCCGGCAAAGAGGCAAATTCCCGAGGTAATCTATTCGCATGCTTCAGGAAATTAGAATATAACAGACGCAATACCTTTCCCGCCTTTATTGCCTCCTCTTCAGCTAAGCTGGGATAATATATTTTGTCAAATAGAAACTGGCGGAGTATGTTGGTTGCTCTAATGACTTCAGGGCTCATGCCTACAGTTGGATTAGCTAAATTGCCATTGCCACTAACAGGCCAGGAGTAGTCTATGATATCACAAACCAGAGTATTAATTCGCTGTGAATGCGTATGTCCCAGAGTTGCTACTACTGGCTTGGGCAAATCATTATGGGAGATAATGCCAGCTCTTATAGCATCTTCGACGTCGTGGTTAACATAGGCCACGATATCGGCTATCTTGCATATTTGTCCCTCTAAAGTATTGACATCTCCCCATCCCTCTCCTAAGATGTCAGCTTGTCCCTTGGAATGATTGAGAATGCCATCTCGCACTTCCCAGGTAAGATTTAGCCCCTGTCCCTCCCTCTCCAATAAATCGACTACTCTTAAGCTTTGCTCATTATGCCTGAAGCCACCGTGATACAACTCGTTCAGGACCTCCTCGCCTATATGACCAAAAGGCGTATGCCCTAAATCATGTCCGAGAGCGATAGCCTCAGCGAGGTCTTCGTTGAGATTTAGAGCTCGAGCTATAGTTCTGGCTATTTGGGATACTTCCAGAGTGTGAGTAAGCCTGGTGACATAATGGTCACCCAAGGGAGCAATAAAAACCTGCGTCTTATGTTTTAGCCGACGGAAAGCCTTGGAATAGATAATACGGTCACGGTCACGTTGGAAACTGGTTCTTATGGGACATGGTTCTTCCCATTTCAGCCGACCACGACTGAACTTACTCTTAGCAGCACAAGGGGAAAGGGCTTCTTCTCTCGCCTCTGTCTGCTCACGTATATTAGGCCTGTTAACCATGGAATCACTGTAATATTGCAAGTCAAGGTAAAACCTTAATTTATCGCAGCAACACCCTCACGTCCTCACGCGCGTCTTTTTTTGGTTTTTGATTTTATCCTATTTTCCACCTCTGCGATATTTAACCTCGTTGACAATACTACATCTGGGTTCAAAGACATCGAATCTATGCCGCACTCAATTAAAAAGTCGGCAAATTCAGGAAAATCACTCGGCGCCTGACCACATATCCCTATTTTCCTCCTCGGTTTGTGGTTGTGTGCCACCTCTATGACTTGCTTCACCAGTCTCTTCACTGCCTCATTTCTTTCATCGAATATGTGTGCCACAAGTTCTGAATCTCTATCTAAACCAAGAGTTAATTGCGTTAAATCGTTCGACCCTATGCTGAATCCATCAAACACACCGGCGAATTCCTCAGCCAAAATCACATTGGACGGTATCTCGCACATCATATACACTTCCAATCCATTTTCCCCTTGCCTTAGGCCAAAATCTCCCATGGCTCCTATCACCTTCCTCCCTTCTTCTGGCGTCCGGCAGAACGGAACCATCACTTTGACATTAGTTAACCCCATCACATCCCTTACTTTCTTTATCGCTTCGCATTCCAAACCAAAAGCAGGTTTAAATTTATCATCATAATATCGAGACGCCCCCCTCCACCCTAACATGGGGTTACTTTCCTCTGGCTCGTAACGATACCCCCCGATTAAATTGGCATACTCATTCGTCTTAAAGTCAGAAAACCGAACGATGACCTCATTGGGATAAAACCCCGCCGCTATTTTCGCTATCCCCATGGCTAAGTTATCAATGAAAAACTCTCTCTTGTCCTCATATGACGCGCTCTTCTTATCTATCTCTTCGATCACCTTCGCCAATTTCTCATCTTCACTTACTGCTTTTTTCAACCTATCATATTCTATCAACGCCATGGGATGAATACCGATGTAAGAGTTGATAATGAACTCTTCCCGGGCTAAACCCACACCGTCATTGGGAATTCGACTTTGAATGAATGCACCATCGGGAATGCCAAAGTTCATCATTATTCTGGTGTCGGGTCTGGGAATCTTGCTTACCTCTACCTCATCTATCCTGTATTTCAATTTGCCTTCATATATTCTACCCCCGCCCCCTGAGCAATCTATCGTGACCTCTTTTGTCCCCTTCAAGACTTCGGTCCCATTGCCGGTGCTAATTACACAGGGTACCCCGAGCTCACGACTAACGATGGCTGCATGGCAGGTCCTGCCACCTTTGTTTGTAATTATGGCACTGGCAATCTTCATTATTGGCTGCCAGTCGGGGTCTGTCATATCAGTGACCAAAACCTGACCGCTCTTGAATTTGTAGATTTCATCACTGTCTTCTATTACCTTCACTTCGCCCTGCCCTATCTTTGCACCCACCGATTCTCCTTTGAGCAGTAACTTCCCTTTTTCTTCAAGCACGTAAGTCCTAAGTATAGCTAAGTCCATTTGTGAATGCACTGTCTCTGGCCTGGCTTGGACTATAAAAAGTTCCCCGGTTATCCCATCCTTTGCCCATTCAATATCCATGGGCAGGCCATAATGTTCCTCTATGATGCAAGCCCACCTGGCAAGAAGCAGGATCTCATCGTCATTTAGTGCGAACTGTCTTTGCTCTTCAACCTTGGTCTTTTTCTGCTCCGCTCCAGACCCATGTCTCATGTAGATCAATTTCTTCTCCTTCGTCCCCAGCTTCTTTTCCACAATTGGCCTGAACCCTTCTTTTAGAGTGGGCTTGAAAACGTAAAACTGGTCCGGATTTACAATCCCCTGCACCACATTCTCTCCCAGACCATAGGCAGCAGTTATGTAAACCACATCCTTGAAGCCCGATTCCGTGTCTATGGAAAACATGACGCCGGAGCAGGCTAAATCAGAGCGGACCATCTTCTGCACCCCCACCGAGAGATAAACACTGAGATGGTCAAATCCTTTATCCACCCGGTAAGAGATCGCTCGGTTCGTGAACAAAGATGCAAAGCAGTCCATTACCCTTTCCAGTAGGTCGCCCTCTCCACGCACGTTCAAATAACTCGTCTGTTGCCCGGCAAATGAGGCTGTCGGTAAATCTTCAGCGGTGGCACTGCTTCTCACAGCGACATCCACATCCTTTCCAAATCTCTCTTCCATCTTCCGATATGAAAGTCGTATTTCCTCCTCCAAGTCTTTTGGGCAACGAGAATGTTCTATCAGATTCCTCAACTTCTCGCCCCTGTCTGCCAAATTCTCAATATCACGTGTATCCAGGTCCGCTAAAGTTTCCTTGATTTTCTGGTTTATACCTGCTTTCTCTATCACATACTTATATGCCTCGGCAGTAATGGCAAACCCAGAGGGTACATTTACCCCTTTCTTACCCAGGTTTCTTACCATTTCACCCAGAGATGCGTTTTTACCACCGACTAAACCTACATCCTGTGCTCCAATCTCTTCAAACCATTTCACAAACTTCATAGTTCCTTCTCCAATTTATAAAATATGGTCATATTCGCACATGCCGTCTCAGTTAAATCCGCTTCCTTGCTTTCTCTGGCAGGAAAATTAAAAAGGTGTACTTCATTATATCATGCCCCAGTAAGTTCAAAGGAAGAGGCACTTTTGCCTCTCCTGCTTGGTTCTGCTGTGGTCAGCCTATCCTCCTGCCATCTGCTGCAGCGCCATTTTAATCTTCTCTTCTAAGCTTAGCTCCCCAGAATCTGGAAGCTTAGAGATAGCTTTGGTGGCTTCCGTTAAAGAGTAGCCCAAGCCAGTTAAAGCAGCTATGACATCGGCACTCTCCGGGGCTAAGGGCAGAGCCACATCTTTCCATTCCTTTTCCAACTTTCCTTTGAGTTCAACGACAAGGCGGCTGGCCATTTTTTTACCGATGCCAGGCGCTTGACTGACGAGGTCGATATCGCCGCTGGTTATAGCCATGACAAGTTGTTCAGGATTCAAAGCCGAGAGCAGGGCTAAAGCTACTTTAGAGCCAACTCCCGAGACGGAAATAAGGTTTTTGAACAAAGCTAACTCCTCGCTCGAGGCAAAACCGTAAAGAGAAATATTATCCTCTCTTACATGCAGATGGGTATAGAGTGATACCTTACCTTTAACAGCTCCTAATTGGCTTAAAGTTGAGCTGGGGACATATACCCGAAAACCTATTCCGCCGACATTAATGATAAGGGAGTCGTTACCACGAGATTCCAGTATTCCTTCTAATGTAGCTATCATTTCGGCGTATGTTCAGTGAGCCATTGATTAAGGCGCCTCTGCTGAATGTGGCACATGGCTACAGCCAAGGCATCCGCAGCATCGCTAGGCTGAGGTAGCTCAGAGAGCCCGAGCTGGACTCTTACCATTTCTTGAACCTGCTGTTTATCGCTTTGCCCATAGCTGGTTATTTGCTGCTTTACCTTGGCTGGTGAGTAATAGTAGATGGGCAATCCCTGGTTGACTGCTGCCAGGATAGCTATAGCTTGTGCTTTGCCAATAGCGAACGCTGACTTTACGTTGTGGCCGATAAAGGGCTCTTCAATGGCTACTTCGCTTGGTTTATGCCTAACGATAATTTTGCTTAATTCACTGTAAAGAGAGCGCAGCCTTTCCTCCATGGGAAGTCGCGCTGGGAGATTGATTACTCCGCAATCTACCATATGTATTTCCTCTTCGCCATCCACTACACCATAGCCTAAATTTATAGTACCGGGGTCAACGCCGAGAATGCGCATGTTAGGTTTGACTGCGCAGCCTTTCTAAGGTAGCCTCAGAAAAATCGATATTGGAGAAAACACGCTGTACATCGTCTAATCCGTCTAGCTCGTCGAGAAAATTCAGGGCTTGAACTGCTTTATTTTCCTCCAGCAACACTGTAGTTTTAGGCGTTAGCGAGAGCTCCGCCGAAATCACATGTTCCTTCTCTTCAATAACCCTTCTTACTTTTTCTAAATCCTGTGGTTGCGTATAAATTTCCACATAACCATTTTCGGTCTTAACATCTTCAGCCCCGGCATCGATAGCTCGTAGCACTATTCCTTCGGCATCTGAGGCGTTGCTTTCTACAGTGATTACTCCTCTACTCTCAAAGAGCCAGGAGACACAACCATTCTCACCAAGATTCCCCCCGTGGCGGGTGAAGAGACGGCGCACATCCTGAACAGTGCGATTACGGTTATCGGTCAAGACTTCTACCAAAACTGCTATCCCGCTTGGACCATAGCCTTCGAATTTCGTCTCAGTTAAGACAGCTGCCCCGGCTTCACCGCTACCCCGCTTTATAGCCCTCTCGATATTATCCGAAGGCATGTTATTATCACGGGCTTTCTGTACTGCTAAACGTAACTGGAAATTGCTGTCTAAATTAGTTCCACCTTGTCGCACTGCAACTATGATTTCTCGAGCAAGCTTGGTAAATACCTGCCCGCGCTTGGCATCAGTCGCTCCCTTCTGCCGCTTAATATTCGCCCACTTAGAATGTCCTGACATTGCTATCCTTTATACCATTTTATCACTGCAACTCCCGAAAGGTAAAGCAGATATACAAGTTTGAGAGAGACGTGTGTTTATCGTTATTGTGTATGGTAGAATATTCGCGGGGAATACAGCCGGAGCAAGCTTTCGCCCATGCCTTATGTTATGAAATTACCTGATAGCGTATTCAATGTATTGGCAAAAGAAGGATTAACTACCCTGGAAGTCTTCTATAACAGGCAGAAAGACAAATTTATATTGATTTTTATCATAACCGCAGACTGAATATAAGGGTAATGTATTGCAAGAGTGTTAATGCTCCTGGAATAAGAAACAAGCGACACGCGATACGCGCTGGTGGAATACGGAGACATGAGCCAGACGAGCCAGAGATAGATGTTCTCATGGATGGGCTGAATCTGGCTAGAGCCATGTCATACAAAAATGCCTTAGCCGCTATCCCTTATGGTGGCTCAAAGATACTTGTCCAGTGTGCCCCGATTGACCTTAGCGATTTTGAAGTCCTGGGCTTTCTCGCTTATATAATCGACAGGACCCGCTCGTTTACCGGACTTGATATGGGATTTGAGCCGTCAATGGCCTCGTCGTGGCTTTTGAACGGGCCAGCGGAGAAGAATTCGTTGATGATAATGTTCTGCTTCGCAATGGCTAGTAATTTAGCCCGGGCAACTTCATCGGGTAATCTCATCACGGCGTCGGTATTTCAGCCTTATAATTAGGCAAACTAACAAGACGTTCTATCTATATCTCTATGAGCAAATTTAGCTATAAGCTGGTGACAGGCGACGTCGAGTTGCAAGAGGCCTTCGAGGTGAGGAGGCAGGTGTTTGTCCGGGAGCAAGGCATCTCAGAGGACCTGGTGTTCGATGGGCACGATAGGGAAGCGCTACATATGGTGGTCAAAGATGGAGAGAGAGTTATCGGTAGCGCCAGAGTTCAATTTCTGGCCGACAACCAGACCAAGCTGGAGAGAATGGCTATCTTAAAACGTTACCGCCGTAAAGGCATCGGAAAGGAAATGCTTCTGTTTCTGGATAAAGTATGGAAGGATAAACCAGTGCAACAGGTAATTATCCACGCCCAATTTGAAGTCGTTCCCTTCTATAAGTTATGCGGCTTTGACGAATTTGGCTCGCCTTTTCGGGAAGCCGGCATCAAACACATAAAGATGCGCAAACAACTTTGACCCGGTTTGTCGAATAGGTCTGGCAGCGGAACACGCCACTTGATGAATCAATCAACTACAAAAATCTAGCCCAACCCTTTTAGTCCTTCTGCGTAAGGCTCCCTTATTATACCCTTCTCGGTGATTATGGCAGTTATATAGCTATGGGGAGTGACGTCGAAGGCAGGATTGGCTGCTCTTATGCCTTCGGGAGCAATGGGTACTCCCTGGATATGAGTTACCTCATCAGGGCTTCGCTCTTCAATTGGGATTTTGTCTCCCGAGCTTAAGGAAAGGTCAATAGTGCTCGTGGGAGCAGCGACATAAAAGGGGATTTTACTTTCTTTAGCCAGCACTGCCAGAATATAGGTGCCAATTTTATTGGCGACATCACCATTGGCAGCAATCCTGTCGGCGCCTACAATGACACAGTCTATCTTCTTCCGCTGCATAAAATAGCCAGCCATGGAATCGGTAATCAGAGTCACAGGGATGCCCTCTTGCATTAGTTCCCAGGTAGTGAGCCTGGCTCCCTGGAGAAGGGGGCGTGTTTCCGTGGCAAAGACGCTCACTTTCTTTCCCTCTTCTTTAGCAGCTTTGATTACACCCAGGGCAGTGCCATAGCCGGCGGTGGCTAAAGGACCGGCATTACAATGAGTAAGCAGAGTAAAACCATCCTTGATGAATTCAGCTCCTAGCTGGCTGAGCTTCTTGGTTGCGGTTATTTCCTCCTGGTGAATCCCTTTTGCTTCATTGATAAGCGAATTTTTTATTTCAGCAACGCCATCTCCCCGGGCAGCTTTTTTCATCCTGTTGATAGCTTGAAAGAGGTTGACTGCGGTAGGCCTGGAGGCCGCAAAAGTTTGCATGACCTGATTCAATTGGGCGAGAAATTCATCTTTGTTTGCTGTTTTGATACCTGATGCCCCCAAAGCTATGCCGTAGGCAGCAGCGACCCCGATAGCTGGTGCCCCGCGAATCCTCATTTCCTTAATCGCTAGAACTACATCGCGGTAATTATCGAGGTCGGCGAAGATTTGCTCCCGTGGAAGCCTGCTCTGGTCTAGCATCCTTAGCTTGCCGTCGAGCCATTCCATTGTTTTAGCCATCATCGCCGTTAGTATAATCTAAAGGATGAACACAAAGGAAGTTTTGTCCTCGTTCAGTACCTTAGCAACGCTTCTTTTTTGTCATTGCGAGGAGCGATAGCGACGAAGCAATCTCTAAGCGAGGTTCCTCAGTCCAACTATGGCAGGCTCCAACTTCGCAATGAGATTGCTACGCCTCGACAAGTCGAGTCTCGCAACGACACAGAAGGCCATTATCCAATGTTACAAACATATAAAGTGCCACCCATCTATTTGAACTAGATCAAGTTTTAAATTACGCTAGAAGATGAGGACGAAAAGAGCCACACCCGGATGCAGTCATGTTAGATTTTCTGAGGTAGCTAAAATCGGAGAGCATTAACAGGGCCAAAATTTGATAACCTGAAAGAATCATGGTACCCTTATCCAGTTTATCCATCTGGGGAGGCAAAGATGGCCAGGATTTATTTCATAGATGTTACCAATCGCGACGGCGTTCAAACCGCAAACCTCGGTCTGTCCAAGCTGGAAAAGACCATGATAAACATGTACCTCAACGAAATGGGTGTCTTCCAGTCTGAATTTGGTTTTCCTACGACGAGACACGAATCGTTTTACCTTCAGGCGAACCTGGAGTTAGCTGATATGGGAGTCCTGCAACCCATCCGGTTGGGAGGGTGGATAAGGGCAGTTGTCGCTGATGTGGACAAAGCCTTCAAGCTTGTCCCGAATATTAAGCACCTTAATGTCTCCATCTCCACATCGGCCCAAATGCTTCAAGGCAAATTTCAGGGTACCAAGAGCCGAGAAAATATCGTAAGCATGATGGTCGATGCTGTAGAAGCGGCTCGCACCCATGGAGCCGCAAGCATAGGTGTAAATGCCGAGGATGCCTCCAGAACTAAAATAGCTTTTTTAGTTAAATTCGGCCTGGCAGCTAAAGAACACGGAGCTCAACGACTTAGGTATTGTGACACCCTGGGGTATGACAACCCATTTACCATTTACGAGAGCGCCAAAACTCTGGCGGAGGATGTCGGAATGCCTATTGAGCTTCACTGTCATGGCGACCTGGGAATGGCTGTGGCTAATTCCGTTGCCGGGGCTAAAGGGGCTATAGACGGTGGACAGGATGCTTACATCAACACCACCATCAATGGAATTGGAGAAAGAGCCGGCAATGCTGACCTTGTAGCCACGGTTCTAGCTATCACCAAATCCAAGGGATTCGCTGAAAAATATCAACTGAAAAAGTCCATAGACCTGACAAAGGCCTGGAAAATAAGCAGATTTGCCAGCTATGCTTTTGGAGTCCCCATTCCCATAAACCAGCCCGGAGTCGGAGCCAATGCCTTTGCCCACAGCTCTGGTATTCATGCTGATGGTGTATTGAAAGACCCCGAGAACTACGAGCTATACAGCTTCGACGAAGTAGGTAGAGGTGAAACGGAGCTTGTAGAGACAGGCAGGGAGATATGCTCGGGTGAATATAGCGGGGCATCTGGCTTCAAACATATAATGGGCCAGATGGCGGTAAAGTTTAAAGATGCTGGGCAAGCTAAAAAAATTCTGGAACTAGTAAGGTATGCTAACGTGGAAGCGCAAAAACCGCTGGTCGAGGATGAACTACTCTTCATTGCCAAATATCCCAAAATTGCCAGGAAACTGTTGACCCTTATACCACCAACCCATTCTTGACATTAGTGCTCCTTCCATTTGATAATATAGTTAATTGCGGGTGTAACTCAGCGGTAGAGTGCTTGCTTCCCAAGCACACTTTGAATAGCCATTGGGAAGGATACTCACCCAAGTACCTCACCACCAATAGCCATAACAGCACTCACGCGGGAGTAGCTCAGTGGTAGAGCATCTGCTTCCCAAGCAGAGGGTCGCGGGTCCGAATCCCGTCTCCCGCTCACTTCCCTTCCAACTATCATAACCACTGACCCAACTACCCATCTCACACCTACCATTCCGCCACTTCCCCCATCTATTTCTGCGCTTCAAATTCTCCCTTTGACAGTGCCACAAAAATAATTGCCAGTATGCCCAAAATGACTGATGGCAATGCATAAATACCGCCCCCTAAGGACACAACAGTAATCACCACCATCCCAAAAAAGCCTGATGGCAGTGCACAAATACCGCCCGCTAAGGACAGCCCAAAACTTCTCCTTCTCAGGGCTGAGACGCCACCCACTATCGCTACCACACCCAACGCTACACCAAACGCTGCAATACCCAACCAAATTGGCGCGGCAAGTATCACACGCTCAGCCCATACCGCACGGACAGATGCCACACCTGGGAAAGCTGCCCCACCCGACTCTATAAAAGCGCACACCACGACAGCCACCCCCATCCCTGCACCAACCACCTCAAATGCCCCTCCTACTATGCTCAATACTCCACCAGCCGTAAGCCACCCGCTTCTACGACTACCACTAGATTCCATCCTCTTCCCTCCTCATTTCATTCCAATCCCATTATGCTTCCTACAACTCCCAAAACCCTCAAAATCAAGCTCGCTCTAATAGCAGAGAGTCGCGGGTTCGAGTCCCGTCTCCCGCTTACTTACCACCCAGACATTCGCACCCAGAATCTCCGGTACAACGCTAAGGAAATCCGCGCCACCACAAAAATCTCAAACCACAAAGCTATTTGAGTTTATTGTCAATATCATCCTTGATATCAAGCATAAGCTTAATTAACTCACCCAGAGAATAAATAATAGCTCCGAATATCAAAGAGACAACAATATAAACAGCAGCAGCAACAGACGTGACACCATGACTTTCACTATAATAAAACAAATACAACAAACTAACCCCTATACCAAAAGCCGCCACAATAACCCCACAAATCCTTAGGAACACTCCAAGAAAAACTAAACCCCGATATCGCCCCTTCATATTCACCTCCTATCGCACACTCTATTAACAGAAGGACAACACCTTCCCGATAACTAATTGTATCACCACCTCTAAAACCCACTTCACCACCCACAAAAGCCTTACCATACCTTCAAAAAACAGCACACTTCTTCAAATGGCTTCAAAATCCAGCCATGAACAATCTTCCGATACCAGACTTAAAACTTCCGATACCACCAAACACCACCTTTCAAAACGCTCCAATATGCGCTTATATGTCAAGATATAGAACCTACCTACATATAAATTACCAACCAATAACATATATATATAACTTATATACTTACTTCTTCTCTTTCTTCTTCTCTCGCTTCTTCTCTTCTTTCTCTTCTCTTCTTCCCCTTCTCTTATCTTCTCTTCTTCCCCTTCTCTTATCTTCTCTTCTCTTATCTTCTTCTCTTCCTTCTTCCCTTGCTTCTTCTCTTGTCTCTTCTCTTCCTTCTTTTCTTGCTCCTTTTCTTGCTTCTTCTCTTTCTCCTTCTGTTCTTCTTTCTCTTTTCTTCTCTTCTCTTGCAGTGGCTTGTCGCGAGCGACCGCCACCGCCTGTCGCTTTGCCCCACAATGCCCTCAGAGGCACCTTTAAGCCTCTTACAAGCCTATCATCCACCCCAGACATACTTCTCTCCTCCCATCCAGTTCACTCTACAAACTCCGTTCTCTCTGTTCTCTGGACTTTGAGACCACAACTTTATTATACCTTCCTAGAAATACCTGTCAATCCATGTTCTAGACAAGAACGGGGTAAGCAACCTCATTATTAATCAGGGCAAACTTTAATCCCACCTTATTCATATCTAGTATCCGCCCCACTGCATGGCAATACATTGCTAAAGCACCGTACTGTTTGTTTAGAGGAATACTATTAAGCTCTGACAAGCAATCATCCAAAATCTTTTCACAATCCTCTAATATTCCTTATAAAAATCTGATTTCTTAAAAGGTTTATCTTCTTGTTTCTTAAACGTCCATGTTAATTGCTTATAAGTTGGGCCAGAGATATATAAATTCAATTCAGTTATTTGGTGGAATAATAACTTGCGAGGATGACCATAAGCGATTTCGTAATGTAGTAACCCTTTATACGGATACTTGCTTGGGGCCTTGAATATCCCTAATAGAAATATACTGGATTTCCCCGCTTGAATAACTGCTCCTTTAATAGCCTTGTCAAGTTGAGTTTGCTTATTACCATTTATCTCTATATATAATTTGCTAAGAGCAACTTCGTACATAAGAGGTTTATTAATTAGACTGTTGGATAAAATCAACTCAAAATCAATCTCTTCTTTTTTTGTACCATAATTCAGCTTGTCTAATGAAAGTGCAAATTGATATGATTCCTCCACAAGTCTATCGCCGTATCTCCAACCATATATCACCGCACCTGCACCAATAGCCATAAGACCAACTCCAACCCAATACCAAATCGGAGTAGGAATTGGTCTATCTAGCCCACCTTGTGTTAGCCATATACCAAGCCCTGCCACTATCCCCCCTCCCCCACCATTCGTGAATCGGTTAAAGTATTTTCGCATCGTAGAAAGCATACTCTTATTCTACCACCTTGCGGCGGCATCAACCACGAGTATGCTGAACCAAGGAAAGTCAAGCCTTGACAAATAAGACAGGCATAAAAAACTAAACTTCTGACAACGGGGCGTTGCACGCCCCCGGATTCTCATTATACCTACTATCCTACGTAGTCAAGGCACGCTGACACTTCGTTCAGCTTTACAACCTTGACTACACCTTCCCATTCCTCCTTTGAAATGACGCAATTCACCTTTAATAAATTTCTTATTTCTGATAAAATATAGTATATATGGAGCAAGTCATAAAACCTCGGCCTTTGGTTCCCACTAGGCAGCTGGATACTCGTGAAGGCATCCTCTCGTTGTTGAAGATTGGCTTCTGCCTATTCTTTTGCCTCATCATACTCGTTTGGAGTATACCCTTTCCATCACATCAACCCGCTCACCGCTTTGACGAGCCCGAAAACCAACCACCCTTGCAGAATACAGTTAGCGGGCCTTCTCAGGAAGTTCACATCACCGTGAGTGCAAACCCCGATTACCATCCCATCAATTGACACTTCGAGACCTCATAACTTAACTTTCTCTCACTATAATATACACCTCTTTTTTCACATCACTTTCTTTTTGCATAAAATTCGCTACCCCCTTTACGAAGCATACGCTTCATAAGTTCACGTGCCCAAGCTACGTCACTATCACCAGGATTATTCCTCGCATACCACGCAAAGACTTTGCGCATCCGCAGTAGGTCCTCATACCTTAATACGGTCCTCACTGCAACACCTTCCCGAACCTTCGGGAACATATCACCAATTAAATCATCTATACTAGCCTCAGCTACCACCTCACCACCAACAGGCACTAAAGCTACAGACTCACCACCACTTTCACCATCAAACAACTGCAACTGCTCAGCTTCAACCTCTTACCTTTCAAAACCATTTCTAGAACCTATAACGCTTTCATTTCCTTGACATTTCGGCCCCATTTAGACTACCATAAAGCATGATACCTTACGTGTCAATAGCCATCCAGTAACTTACTAGCTTCCCAAGTAAGACGTCGTGGGTTCGAATCCCATCACCCGCTGTGGTGATAGCTATAACCAATAAAAATATAAATTAGAAAATGAGAATAAAGCTAAATAATAGCCAATTGGCAGGGTTAGCACATCAGCTTCCTTTCGAAGTGATAGTAGAAGACCCGAGGGATGTTAAGGGCCTATTGGAAATATTAGGCCACAATATGCCTTGGGATGAAACGGGTCTTAATAAATTTGGCGATCCCCTCAGGAAGCCAAACAGGGTAACCTTTTCTGTGGAGGCAATTGACGGGGGATTTATCTGCGACATCCACCCCGCTTTCGCTATCTACATTTCCAATCTCCTGACAGTAGAAAAATAGGCTGCGCATAGGTTCACAAAGTTATGGGCCGTTAGCTCAGTTGGTAGAGCACCTGACTTTTAATCAGGGTGTCGGGAGTTCGAGTCTCCCACGGCCTACTTCGTAACTCCTCCTCTTTTGATAACATTTTGCTAACGAACTTTTCACCACCATAAAAAACCGAGAGTGACCTAGCGATACAAATCGAAGCTAAATCGCCTATTAAAGAGTACCAGGGTTTACACTCCTCCACGCTCAGGGACAAACCTCTTGTATCCTTTAGAAATAATCCATAGCGCGGCTTGGACTGGGGAAAGCGATTATTTCTTGGGAGGCCCATACATCCTTTGAAATCTTTCCAGCATCTTCCGTGGCGTTACAGTAGCTCTTTCATATTTAGGCAAATCCTTCTCTATTCCGAATAGATATTTGGCGATACTTTTCAGTCCCTCAAGGTCATATCTTGCCATCATTGTGATGGTTTCCATCTGTGGAGAACCACCCCCATGCAATCCAGCCACTTGCGTCACGCCAGCCAGCTCTGAAACTATAAGGTTTTCTAGCCCTCGGAAGCATTTGTGCTGGTTCTCTGAAGATATATCGGGATTCCTCATCATGTATTTATTTGCCAGTTCCTTTGTCTCTTTTGAGAAGAATTCCTCCTCAAAAGGCATCGTAGCGCATAAGCCCCCGGCAAGGTCGGCTACAATCTTATACTCATTATAAATCTCTTCACCCGCAAGCCTCCTGCCAGCATTAGTCAAAACTTCGTCTGGTATATAAGTTCCAGATGCTGATTTCTCGGCACGATAGGCACTTACTTGACCAGCGGCAAAGACAAGCTCTGCTACACCCACTATGTGTGATATCTTCTCTCTCACATGGTCCTCCTTCGCGATTCCATTGTATTCTGCTGCAAGGGCAGCGGCACTGGCCAATACCTCGGACGTAGAAGGCTTGCATCCGGTGTACGAGTGTCTGTGATAATGGGCAAAAAGCAAGGCAAGGAAACCAGCAAAAGGCGTTTGTCTTGGGTCACCCTTACCGTCGAGGAAAACCCTCTCTCGCGGCACAAAAACATTGTCAAAAATGGTATACGCCTCAGCATCGCCTATTTCTGCAATGGGAGCTTGCAGGTATTTCCGCTTATGGTTATACGCTGGTCTGACCAGCATCTTTACGCCCTCCCAGTCAGCTGGTACGGCAAATGCAACAGCATATTCATTGTCCTTGTCGGTCATGAATCTGGTAGGTATGGCTATTATTTCATCACTCACCGGAGCAGTCGTGTTGTCAATCTTCGCCCCTCTTACCACGATACCGTCGGGTCGACTTTCAACTATTCTCAGGTAAAGGTCAGGGTCTACTTGCTCATGAGGTCTTTTCAATCTGTCACCTTTGACATCTGTCTGAGCACAGTTGGCAGTTATATCATTATCTTGCCAGTAGGTGAGATACTTCAAAAAGTTTTGCCCTGCATCCGTACCCAGAGCTTGGTCCATTTCATAAGTGACAACGGATAGGGCGTTCATAGCATCTATCCCCATGCATCTCATAATGCAGCCCCCCACCCTATGGCATATAAGCCTGGTCATCCGCTGTTTATTTAGGAGGTCATCTACACTATGATGAATATGGGTGAATCTATTGATCTTATTTCCTGTTAGATGGGATGTCGCAGTGGCTAAGCCATCCCACTCGGGGTCGTTAGCCCGGTCGTATGTCTCTTTTATAACGCGTAATTGCCCCGCAAGCCTCTCGTCCACCCTATCACACTTACTACCATCTATATAAAGGTTTCTCTTCATCTTTTTCAATCGGCTTAAATACTCGTCGTAAGTTTTTATTCCCATGACTATTCCTCCTTTGCTTTATTACTTTGCTTTATTATGGCTCAAGAACCACCCGCATTTCAAGTCCTCGCTTATATAGGCCAGAAGACGTGAAAGCAATTAGAGAAGGGTGTCACAGGTTCGATCCTGTACGGCCTACTCCCTGTTTCCCTGTTCAATATGGTTATACGACACCCTGGTCAGACTGATCAGCCCCATTCCAAGTACATTGACTAAGGTGTTACAATGTTCTTAATGAAGGGCTATACATTAAGGGAGGCTGCTCAGGCTTTAGGGGTCTCCATAGTCACCGTCCGCCGGTATATCAAGTCTGGCAAGCTCAAGGCCAGGCTAGTCCCTTCCAAGTTCGGGGAGTCATATATTATCGATGACCTATCCCTGCTCACTAAGCCATTATCAAATAATACCCTGTCAACCCAACCCCTTATCAATAGAATAGAGCAACTATCCCAGGAAGTCGGCTATTGGAAAGCTAAAGCAGAATTTCTTCAGGAACGATTGTTGCTTCTGGAAGCCCCTAAGCAGACCCCCAAGCAAAGATGGTGGCAAAGGCTATTCAGGCCTTGGCATTGAATGGACAAGGCCGCCTTAATCACTAGCGCGGAATGAGAAAGGCTAATCCATAGCGATTATGCTATGAGCTCAGATTAAAGGCCAGGTCTACACTGAACGGGGAAAGCGAATAGGATTTCCGGTGGCTTTACTATCAGGACGACCCGGAGAATAGGCCTTCTCAAGAGACCTCTGGGGGGAAACTATCGAAGCTAAACCGCCAATAGAAAGGTATCAGGAATTACTTCTTTCCACGCTCAGGGACAAAACTTCTATCTTTAATATTGAAGGGGGAATTAATAAGTTCCCCCTTCAAATAATACTTTATATCTGAGTAATAGGTTACTGAGCGTGAGCGATCTTGCCCCATTGATTGTGAAGTTCTGGCCCCTCTCCCTCACTGGATTCACCATAGCCGGCTCCTAGGCCCAGGCATATACCTGACCCAGCTTCAGCATTGCCCCAGCGATTTTGAAGTTCTGGCCCCTCTCCCTCACTGGATTCACCATAGCCGGCTCCTAGGCCCAGGCATATACCTGACCCAGCTTCAGCATTGCCCCAGCGATTTTGAAGTTCTGGCCCTTCTCCCTCACTGGATTCACCATAACATGCGCCTTCACCATTATCCGCTGCAAAAGCGACACTGGCAAGAGCGAATGCCAAAACAATAACAACCAGTGAAAAGATAGCTCCAATCTTGAGTATTCTCTTCAACATTATCACCTCCTTTCTTTTATCATTTTTTCGCTACTGAATGTATAAACGAAGAAAGGGGGAAATTGTTACAACTATTGGTGGAAATGACGAAAATATTTTAGGAATCATCCACCGTTACGATTAAGAATCACCGGACCGATCCTGACCTGCCCCCGATAGTTGTACCACCTGTTATGTTAGTATCGGTATTAAAATAGCTTCAGGAGCCGGTGGTCGGAAGATCGAGTTCCTCGGCTGCCTGTTCGACAAGCTTCATGAATAGACAAGAGGCGTGACGCAAACCTATCACGAGTTTCCCGGGGGATACACCGAATGGACGCTTGCGGGCCATCTAAACATTGTTACACTTGCTTCACGACCCAGGGATTTCTGGCCAGGGCTTTTCGCCGAGGGCAATGCGGCACAGGTCAGTGACAAATATATTGGGCAGATTGAACTGCGAGCTGGGTCGCCTGAACACTCCGTGACACAGAGGGCAGGAAGTTATAATGGCATCGGCACCGCAGGCAATAGCATCCTCAAAGTTTTTCTTCTGGATTTCAACGGCAAGCTCCCGGTTAGTGTAGATAATGGGGCCGGTGCAGCAGACGGCGTCCACCCGCTCGTATTTTCTGTTGGGCCGTTTCACGCCGATAAGCTTGAATATCTCATCCAGAAACGCATCATACTCAGGTATCCATCTGGTGGCGCAATTGGCCTGGTAGGCAACCTTCTTGTCCAGTTTGATGATGTTCTTTTTGTGAGCCCTCAAATAGTTGCGCAGGTACTCAAAGAGGTGCATGTATTTGAAGGGAACTTTGAAACCATACTCCTTGGCCTTTACGTGCGCCAGGACAAAGCCTTCATTGTGAATGTACACGATGTCTTTGTCCAGCTTTGCCAGGTTGTCAAGGACTCGCTGACCGTACTTTTCGACCAAGCTCGCCCCACCCATATGCGCGTAGCCTGCAAGAGACGCATACTCCCCGCCTCTTACTATGGTCATGCCCTTAAATAGCTGGCTGTCAAATGTGCCCTCGGGAAAGTTGTCAAACCGGAACGCGTCGAGTGACAGAGCTGGCTTATCAGGGTCGCCCGGTATCAACTGCTCGGGGTCTTCTCCCCTTTCGAATGCCCGGACTAATGCCTCGCGTGCCGGTTTGCCGACTACCACTATGGGAGAGGTGCCTATTTTCTCCTGCATCTTGAAGATAAGGTCAGAAGGGTCAGCTCCGGTAGGGCAGTAACCACTACAGGCCATACAGGTAGTACACTTGTTCAATATTTCGGCGTCTTTGCCATCCATGAGCAGCGTAATCTCAGCAATCGCCCTATCCCTATCATAACCGACGTACCTGCAGTTCACCAGACAGTCGCCGCACAGGTTACACTTCGAAGCATCCCACATTTATGCCCTCCTTTATAGTAATAGTCTAGTTTTTCTAAAATGTTAGCACATAATTATATCACCTTCCGCATTGGCAAGCGGAAGGGAAAGAGTTGCCCAATTTATTGGGTGATTGCGCGACAAAAGATTGCGAGGCAGCCCCCTCCGTCGTTGCGAGGCTGACTTTAGGCAGCCGAAGCAATCTCGGCCGGGGCCGTTAGCTCAGTTGGTAGAACACCTGACTTTTAATCAGGGTGTCACAGGTTCGAGCCCTGTACAGCCTACCAGCTAAATCGATTGTCAATAGTCAAAAATCACAATCTGAAAATATTCTCCTATAATTTATTATTTCCTCTTTGCACAAACTGTTAGTCTATGGAATAATAATAGAAAATCTGTCTTATCTACTTGATGGGAGATTACAATGAGTTACTTAGTCTATGTAGCTGGCCCTCTGTTTTCGCAAGCAGAACGTGAATATTTGGAAAAGCTAGTAAATCGTCTTTCAGAAGCAGCTCATCTAAGCCCAACTGAGCATTTCTTTCTCCCACATCGCGATGGTGGTGAACTAGGCAAAGGACCTACCAGAACACAAATATTCAATCTAGACACTAATACCTTAAAGCAAGCAGAGATAGTAGTTGCTTTGTTAGATGGTCCGGATGTAGATAGCGGTACTTGTATTGAATTAGGTATCGCATATTCTTCGGGTAAGAAAATATTCGGTATCATAACTGATTTCAGGTCATACTTTACAAATGATCGTGAACCACAACGTCCAAATTTGATGGTCTGGGGAGTCTGTGAAGAGGGAAATACATTGTTCCATACTTTACCTGAACTCTCGGAATCATTTGCTAACTATGTAAAGAACAATATCTCTCTAGCTACTAGATAATAAGATATATTCACAATGACGTTAGACCCAGCTTACGAGAGAAAAATTCGCAAATTAGAGGATCATTTTGCCCCATATGCAAAACGAAGTACAGATAGTCTAGGCAGGAAAAACGAAATTTCGGAAGACCCTTTCCGTACACCCTTTGAACGAGATTCCCATAGAGTCCTTCATTCCCTACCATTTAGGCGACTAAAACATAAAACCCAGGTGTTTTTTTCTCCCAAAGACGACCATATATGTACAAGGATGGAGCATTCGCTTCACGTTTCTTCAATATCCTCCACTATATGCAAACGTTTAGACTTGAATGTGACTTTGGCTGAAGCTATCGCTCTAGCTCATGATTTGGGGCATCCTCCTTTTGGTCATGCCGGTGAGACGGCGATGAAAAAGATCCAAGCGAAATATAGCAAAAAAGATACGGCTACTAAATTACTCCCTTTTATGCATGAAGCTCAAAGCCTTCGCGTTATCGATTGCTTCCAAAATAAACTCCATGAGCCATTGAACTTAACTTATGAAGTGAGAGATGGTGTAGTCTGCCACTGTGGCGAACTAAATGAGAGTTTTCTAAAGCCTCAATATAGAAAGGACTTAAAGTCTGTTGATATTACCGCCGCTCAAAATCAACATCCTGCTACAATTGAAGGTTGTGTTGTTCGAATGGCCGACACGATATCTTATCTTGGTCGCGATTTTGAAGATGCCAATATGGCAGAATTAGTAAGCCTAGAAGATTTACCGGCGAATCTACGGTCTACTCTAGCACCCGATAATACCAAAAATATCAACAGTCAAATAATCGGTACCCTCATAAATGACCTTGTTAACAATAGTAAGAAACACAACTATCTAAAATTCTCCGGTAACATATTTTCTGCAATGAAAACCATGAAGGATTTTAATTATCGGAACATATATCGGCATCCTAAATTAATCGGACAAGAAAGACGTATATATCTAACATTGAATGAATTGTTCGGATATTTTTTAGATATTCTCGAAGACACTAACAAATTTAGTAAAATAATGGGCAATCATCAAACTGACTACTCGTGCGCAGTTTTCGCCGATTTCCTGAAAGACATGAAGTATCCGAGCTACACTAGCTACACTGATAAAGCTCAAATTGTCACTGATTTCATCGTTGGTATGACTGACAATTTCGCATTGACGTGTTTTGAAGACCTTTTCTATGTGAAATCCATAATTTGATGCAGTCTAACTACTCCCCCTCTTACTAACATTTTTGCTAACGAACTTTTCACCACCACGAAAGACCAGCAGTGACTTAGTGGTACAAACCGAAGCTAAACCGCCAATAGAAAGGTATCAGGAATTACTTATTCCCACTCTCAGGGACATACCTCTTGTATCTTTTAATCAGGGTGTCACAGGTTCGAATCCTGTACGGCCTACTCTCTGTTTCCTCTTTTTTCTGCAAACATTAAATCAAAATTAAACAGCCTAAAAACTCGTCATCCGAGATACCCTACCAACTCGCGGCTGTGACTTGGATGGCGCAGCTTCGCCAGCGCTTCTTTTTCAATCTGGCGTATTCGCTCCTTGGTGAGGCCTAACTCCGTGCCCGCCTCTTCTAGGGTCCGGCTGTATTCATTGCCCAGCCCAAACCTCAACTCAATGATGCGGCGTTCTCGGGGTGTCAGCGACTCTAGGGTTCTGCTCAATTTCGCCTTAAGCAGGCTCGCAGTAGCCTCCTCCTCAGGGTCCGGAATCGCCTGATCTGCGATGAAATCACCAAGTTGGCTTCCATCTTCTCCTACAGGTGTGTCTAAAGAAACCGGCACACCAGAAACCACCTTAAGCAGCGATTCTATCTTTTTGGACGGCAATCCCGTCTCAGAAGCTAGTTCTTTCCCAGTCGGCTGGCGGCCAAGCTTCTGAGTCAAGCTATTCCTTGTCCGTGCTAGCTTCATCAAATCGTCAACCACGTGTCCCGGCAGGCGCACAATGCGTGACTTGTCAATAACTGCCCTGTTGATTGCCTGCCAGATCCAGGGAATAGCGTAGGTACTGAACTTATAGCCTCTGCGATGGTCGAATTTCTGCACTGCCTGCATTAACCCGATATTGCCTTCCTGGATGAGGTCAGGCAATGGCACGCCCCAACCAATATGTCCCTTGGCCACGCTCACTACCATGCGCAAATTGGCTTGAATCATGTGGTTGGTTGCCTGGCGTGTCCTTTCTCTTATTTGCTCAAAGTGTTCGGCAATTTCTGAGCGATGGCGTTCCAGCTTGTCATGGAATTCTGGCGACCGCAACCCTTCAGCAAACTCAGCTAGGGAACTCCTCTCGCCAGCTCGCTCTATTGTATGCCAAGGTGTCAGCCGACTGTCCAGCGACAATTCAATCACACTCTTCTCGATTCTGGTTTGGCTTACTCCGGTGATTTCAGCTATAGCGCTGGATAAATTCTGATCGATATTGCCATCGATTGCACGACGTAGATCTGGGTGTGATACCTTCTCTGCTACACTCCCGTGAGAAGGAAGTTCCAGATACTGATAAAGGGTTTCAAAGAGCAAACGCGCCCGGCTGAAGCGCTCCACCAATACCAACAACAGGTCGATTGCCGACGGCTGAGCACCATGCTCGGCAATCCAGTCCCCTTCAAGTCGGGAAAGATGCTTCCCCTCCTCTATCTGGCTGCCCAGCACTCTTTCCTCCCCGGCATTGAGCAGAGGAGTTTTCCCCACTTCAGCGAAGTATAAATCCAACGAATCCTCGCCAAGTTCAAGCTCCCGCTTTGAAAGAGTAATCCTGCGCCCAGAAACCTCGTCCTCCTGATCCATCTCCTTATTAGCCAAATCAAATTCCTCATCCCGGGAAAAGACTTGTTCTCTATCTTTAACGTTTTCTAAAACCGTTATCATCTTCAACCTCCTTTGTACTCTTCATTCGGCCGACTTCAGCTTTCAAACACGATTATATATACAGAGGCAATCCTTGTATGCGACTTTTATCTCATACAGACACGGCGACGAGACAGGGAAACATGGGATACTGGAAGATTAGCCAGGAAAGCGGGTGAAAATATTGTATAAAAGGTCTTGGTTGGTCTCTAGTGTTCTTGGAGAATTATCTCAAAGGGGCAACTTATGGCCCCAGTGAGACAAACGGCTTCGCAGTCTGTGCACCAGTCGCACTCCACTGTTTCAATAATGGTAATAACATTGTTAACTATCGCCAGAGCATTTAAGTGGCACACGCCAACGCATAACCCACACCCATCACACTTTTTGGGGTCTATAACAGGCATTTCAGCCACGGCTTTCAGTCTCCATTCTAATTATTTTAAGAGTAAAGCTTGCCATCTGTCTGTGATATTTGTCTCAAGAAGACACCGCCATTATCTTTTGGAGAGCTTCTTTATCCGTAATTATTATGCGATGGCGATCCAACTTGATCGCTCCTTCCTCTTCTAATGCCTTTAGCGACCTGCCCACTACCTCTCGAGCAGTACCTGCCATAGCTGCCATTTCTTGCTGTGTAAGCCGTGGCCCACGGCCCATTTCACCTCCGATGTGCTCAAAGAGTATCTTGGCTACCCTGCCGATGACATGCTTGAAAGACAGATCCTCAACCAGCGATACGAGGTGACGCACTCGACTTGCCAGTACCTTAATTACATTCAATGCTATCTGTGGATGGTCCCGGAGGATAGCTTCCATGTCACTCTTCTTTATCCCATAAAGAAGAACGGGGCCCATAGCCTGAGCGCTGACGGGATTTGGACCACCATCAAAGATAGGGACATCATTGAAGGACTCCCCGGGGCGCACGATGCTCAAGATCTGCTCTTTTCCCTCGGCTGAGGTCTTGAACACTTTCACCACCCCCGAAGCGACAAAATACAGATTCGCAGCCGGTTCACCCTCAAGCAAGACCATTTCTGCTCTGTCGGCAGTTTTCTCAAAGACGAGCTTTCTGATTGACTCCAGCTCAGCGAAGCCAAGATCGGAAAAATATAGAATGCTTTTCAAAAACTCCAACTGCACAGCCAGACCTCATATCCTCATACGTGTAGTTTTAATAATGGAGAATTTAGCTAGGCCAAGATAGTTCCTTCCCTAATGTAGCTTCCTTCTTGAACTCTTTTTTACCCATGGGAGTGGTGCTTGTCTGAAGACCCCTCACAGCACCCTGGTTCTCCTGGATGACCACAACAGTTCTGTCTCCGCCAAATCTTTGTAAAGTTATTGCGAAACACTAGTTTCAGTTTCCTCCCCAGAGGCATCGGCACTGACATATTGGTGGAAAACGCTCTTACTGTTGGCATATTACAATCTCCTAAAAATATTCCTTGTTCTTCGACCCTAGGTAACACCGCATATTGCTTCGTTTACTGTCCTTATCCATGGTGTTTAACATAACTGCAAATCACCCTGATTTTACTAACCCCTCAACATGTTGAGCAAAGTTGCTCTGATTATACACCTATTTTTCAAGCTCCATGACGCCAGTGGCTTCTACGCTCAAGGACAAACCTTTTGTATCTCTTAATTAAAATGTCAATAGGCAAAATCACAATCTACGTCTTGATTGATTTTATCGAAGGTTGGGGCTAATATACTATTACAATGCAGGATGAACAATTAGAACAACAATCAACTGCAGCAGCCCCTATCCAATCTGTTAAGAAGTTCTATTTTTTGGACTATATTTATATCTTGCTTTATAGCGTTTGCAAATATAGCAAGGGGAGAGACATACTTGTATCTTTCTTGAAGATGAAGAGAGCATATAGGCTAGGGGAATCCAAGTACAAGAAACTCACAGCAGACACTGAAGACATTACAGACGGTCGTATCAGAAGATATATCTACACATTCAGGCAGGTTTTTGCCGAAGTGTCAGACTACGGCCTTATCAAATCACCCGATGATTGGGACACTGTCTATTTAACAGAAACTGGAGAGGAACTTCTTCTTCAATATAAACAAAAAGGAGCAAAGTCTTTCAATCAATCCCTATTCAAGTTCATGGAAGATAAATATGGTGCGTTTAGATACTTAATAACTAAGTTAGATTCCGCAAATAGGAATCTGCCCGGATTACTATTCTTACCGAGTTATTCACCCAGACAACTCGATTTTGACCGACAGAATATGAAGACTACCAGTGATTTTGTCACATATTCTAGCCAATTGATCAACAGGTTGGAGGATGACATCCAGGAGCACCTTGGTACAACCAAGGACCTCAAAACCGAGAATAAAAGACTACTGAAGCAGTTGATAAGGACTGGCTTACTATCATCCCACCGCAGAGACCGGTTTGACCCTGACAAATATAATGTCATAACCAAGAGATTTAGAGATTTCTGGATGAATTATTTTCTACGCGAAATATACGATTATGGCTATTCGATGCCCTCATTTGACATCTGGACTTATAGGGGCAAACAAATAGGCATTATTCACGCAACCGAATTCCACCCCTATTTTTGTGGTAAGATAGTGTACCCGCTTTCGATTATAATAAACTCCGTGGAGTCGCAAGATTTTGATCAGCTCTATCAATATTCCGATGGGAATAAGTTATTTGTACATAGACCCAACTGGAGTGACAATCAGGAAAAGTTCGTAGAAGCAATTGTGGAAGCATATTATGATTTGCGACGAACATATAGCAGCTATTTCATTAATCTTGCCGCACTTCGAGAAATTGTCTGCCTTAAGATGAAGATTTCCGATAAAACTTTTGAGGATTTCATGAGTCGAACTTATAGACTCAATCTTGCAGGCAAATTGCGGATACGTATATCGCTGGAAGTTGACAAATTACCCGAAGAAACAAGCGCGATATATTTGAAGAGAGAACCTATAATGGTCGACAAAAAATATCGCAACATAATTGCCATAGATGCTACAAAAGGGAGGCGGCTATAATGAGTAAACTAACTAGAAAACCCGCCCATATTCAAAAGCCAGATACCCTCGCTAGGTTTCAAAAGTTCTATTTGTCAGATAATCCTTTTCCCAAAGACCCCTATGTCAATCAAGATTCTACGGACAAAAGGGTTAACGGGAAAATTTACGAGACCGAAATCCATAAGGCAGAATTTCAACAGATAAAAGATAACTTTTTAAAACAGTCTCAAACTGACCCCAATCACCTACGGCTAGGCTACATTGTCGATACGTCCTATATCGGACGGGGAAACGGTAAATCTGCGTTCCTTATCAATCTTAAACAAATTATTGACCAAGAATACTGTCTAGACATATCTGAAGGTAAGAACAAGTGTTTCGCACTTTACGTCAGTCCCGAGGCCGGAGGGAGGATCAAGACATTTCCTTCCTTTGTCGACATTCTCTTCAATTCTATTGCTAAATCAGACATAATCAAGAACTGTCTCGCTATACTCAGGCTAGAGGCAACGAAAAAACTATACCAGAACGCTGAAGAAATTATACAACATACGGATGACGAAAAGCTGGTTAATGACTTGAATACTGAAGAGTGGTTTGAAAAAAACGGTTTCGACATTCTGGCGATCTCGGAGGAAATCTGGGGTAACGAGTTCCTTCAGCAGTTACCACCTGAATTTCCCCTCTTTCAAGGTAGAAGAGCTTTCATGAAGCCCTTTATTACAAGTTCGCATTTTACGGATTACTATTTCAATACTCCTAAGACCGCAGACCGAATAAATTTTCTCTTTTCCCACATGGTCGATTTCTTCCTAGCAGCCGGATTCAACGGAGCATATATATTGGTTGACGATTTTGAACGCATTCCTGATTTCCAAAGTGAAAGGCAAAAGAGAGACTTCGCTCTACAATTAAGGTCTTGCTTATTTGACGGGTCCTATACTAATGCAAGAGTTGGATTTTACGACTTTCTGCTCGTTCTTCATGCAGGAGTGCCGCGTCTCATAGCAGATGCTTGGTCACTATCCGGTATGGAACAAAGAGTTCCAATTTTACCAAAGATTTCGTCTAAACACGTTATTCATTTTGAAAAGCTAAGCAAAAAGCACGCCATCTTGTTATTAAAAAAATATATTTCTGAGTATCGATTAGATGGACAAAATCTCGACCCCTTGTTTCCTTTTACTGAAGACGCTGTGCAGAAAATTGGAGAGCTCTCAGAATATAATGCTGCAAGCATACTAAAAATGGCGGATGAATTGCTAGAAAAGGCAGCTGATTCTGAAGAAGTTAAGCTGATAAATCCCTCTTTTATCAACAAGAACTTGGGTATTTTTGAGGACGATTCAAGCACTAGAGCCACAGTAAGAAAAACCAGCAAGGTTTTGGACTTGCAGAAGAAGGCAAAAGTCAAGAAAGCTAAGAAATAGCAAATGCACTATTGTCTGAACAGAGAGGAACTAAGCCAATTAATAGAGTTCAAGGCTCGCGGCAAAGATGTCGAAGTTATTGATTTGGCAGTATTGATAGAAGCCTCTCGCAATTGGCAAGTTGAACTTGGCTGCCTCAGTTATCTATTTGCTCAAATTTTGGAGAAAAAACAACATAGCAATCAAGACCGCTCAGGAATGATTTGCCTATTATATGATTTGGTGGACGAAATGTACCTCCGAATACATGAATGCGACTACGACTTTATCACATATATGCTAAGGTTCCTGCATGATTCAAACCTATCTCTTGAGGAACAATTGGTAGAACTTCACAATGATATGTGTGAATACAGGTATAAATAGTATGTACGTTACGGACACAGACTCCATCATATCCTATTTCAATAAAGTCTTCGCTGTTCCCCAGAAGCTATCGAGAAAAGCTCGCCTTATCATACAGCAAGCACTATCCACTTACCCTTCTGATATAAAGCTCAGTATACCCTCCATTGTTTTTGTAGAAATATTCGATAATTTCTTCTTAGAAGAAGAGATTGCCGCTAAGTTACGATATGAAGTTTTCGAGCTCATTAAAGCTTCACCAAATATCGAGGTGAAGCCTATAGAGCAAGAAGTATTGGAGAATATGCTAAATATTGGTGATGAACTTAGAAGTCATGATATACATGATAAAATAGTATTGGCCTCTGCTATAATGCTCGACTGCCCTTTGATTACTACCGATGAAAAACTCATTACATATATTAGGAAACATAAGGTAGTATCTTACATTCGCTGACCTCTATCCATTATGCTAACATTTTTGCTAACGAACTTTTCACCACCATAAATGACAACGTGGCACTAAACAGCACCACCTGAACCTAAATCGCCAATAAAAAGGTATCAGGAGTTACTTCTTTTCACGCTCAGGGACATACCTTTTGTATCTTTTGACCTGAAATTGTCAAATTGCCGACAGCAATGAGAGATGTCAAGACTTCCAGGGACAACATTATCACAATGCTTATGACATCAAAAGGATGGCTAAAACCAGATTCGTCACACAGTCATATTTAGCTACTCCCACGATGGGGCAACCTCAAACTATTTCCGTTTTGAAGAGTCAATGATTCGCTGCACTTCGGATATTGCAGCATCGGTCTCAGCCCAAACAGTTTCTATAGCAGCTATTATTCCCAGTTCAGCAGTATACTCTTTTGGTTTAACCACACCACTATCCGGGTATCGTGGATACTGCTCATGGGGAAAAGTCAGCCCGGATAACAAGTACAGTCTAAGCATTACCATAACAAGATCCTTGTTCATTACTGAGAAAAGAGGAATTAACTTTTCCTCCAACTTTGGAATCAAACTCAAGTAATTATTGATTTGTTTCCCATCGAGTCTGGCAATCTCTGCTCTTTTTGCCTGCGTGTCTACAACGGATTGTGCATCTGATGTATCAGTTACAACGTCACTACCTGTAACCTCTCCTGCCAACTCTCCAAATTTCTGAGCCCATGGAAGCTCAACCATTCTAAGGAACAGCTCGGGAGAATTATGGCTAGTATTCCGAATCGTCTTATCATCCAGTACCCCTAGAATCTTGTAGTATGCTTTAGCTGTTTTCTCTACGGCCTGCTGGACATGAGACGCTGCAGCAATGAATACTCCACCATCGTAGGTCAGCTTTGATGCCTGCAAGTCTTGCCGTGCGACATCCAGTAATTCTTGCGCCGCCCGTAGTCGTCCCTTAGTCGGAGCTTTACCCAACTTCTTTTGCAGTTCTAGAATGTCTTCAATAAACTCATCCATTGAGCCAACACCTCACCTCATTATAGCTAGTACAAGAATCTACGAAGAAACCTAGTGCTCTACAATTTCCTCTGAGAACGCAACTGTCTTTCAATGGCCCTGTTATTAGCTTCTATTGCTTTCGCAACACCAGTTGCTAGTTTTGCAAGGATATCATTCGGCGTTAATGAAGATTGGTTCGGAATATTCATGTTTATATGTCCGATTCCGAAACATCCACTGTCTATCTCCCGAAAAATCTCGCTCTCACTTAATCCTAACATCTAGCTTCCTCCTTTTTACTGAGAATATTTCACAAGTGACCTTTATCTATTGTATGCCCATTTTTCTTGATTGTCAAAGCTTCCTTTTGCTAACATTTTTGCTAACGAACTTTTCACCACCATAAAAAACCGAAAGTGACCTAGCGGTACAAATCGAAGCTAACCAGCCTCTTTTTGTGAAGGAAGGGAAAGAGCACTGGATGTTTCGATAGAAAGGGCATAATGTTAAAATTAGTTATATGCCAGCGAATTTACCGCCACAGTATTTTGAGGCTGAGAAGAGATACAGGTCAGCCAGGGAGCCAGAGGAAAAAATTGCCGCCCTGCAGGCGATGCTTGCCATTATGCCCAGGCATAAAGGCACCGATAAGCTTCATGCCGCGCTAAGGCGGAAGATTGCCAGGTTTTCCCAGGAGGCAGAAAAAAAGTACGCCACAGCCAGGAGAACAGGCTTTTACATTAGCAGAGAGGGTGCCGGACAGGTAATGTTAGTAGGGCCGGCCAATGCCGGGAAATCACAGCTACTAGCGGCGGTAACCGAGGCCATCCCTGAGATAGCCGAATATCCCTTCACCACCAAAACCCCGATTCCGGGGATGATGAAGTTTGAAGATATCCAGATACAACTGGTGGATACGCCGCCCATCGGGCACAAAGAAGTGAGAGTACTACTAGCAAACAGCCTCAGAAACGCTGATATCATTGCTATTGTAATAGATTTATCCCGGGAGCCAACAAGTCAAGTAGAGGCAGCTCTTCAAGGGCTAAGAGATGCAAGAATAGAGCCCTTAACGGATGGTGGTACACAAGCAACTCCGGGAAGTTATCCCAGGAAGATGTTAATCGTGGGGAACAAGAATGAGCTGGCAGGTTCCAACGAGAACTGGGAGCGCTTGAGTTCACAATACGCCAGGCTGTTTCCCCTGGTTTCCATTTCAGCCAGGGAAGGTCGCAGCCTGGAGGAGTTTAAAAGAGCAGTTTATCAAGCCCTGAATATAATCCGGGTTTATACCAAGACCCCCGGCAGCAAGGCCGACCTGACTGACCCTATGGTAGTGGAGAAGGGCAGCACACTGGAAGAAGCTGCTGAGAGCCTCCATAAGGACTTCTATCAGAATTTGAAGTATGCTGTCGTTTGGGGCTCAGGAAAGTATGATGGGCAGAGGATTAGCAAGGGACATGTCCTTCAAGATGGCGACATAGTCGAGTTTCATATCTAGACTTACGCAGTTATTTTCTGGCTCTAAACCGGGGGCAATTTGAGTAATGCTAGCTTCAAAGCCCAGATGGTGGATTTGGGACAGGCTATTGACTTTCTGACACTTCATTAATCATAATGGAACTATAGCTTTAAATTCAGCAAAGGAGGTAAAGGACTATCATGCCTAGAATAACTGGATTGTGGATGGGGATAATAGCGATTGTTATTGGAATATTGATTCTAGCTGTACCCGACTTGCTGCGATGGATCCTGGGAATTGGCTTTATCGTGGTTGGTATACTAGCCATTCTGAGAAAGTGACACTACGCATATAGCCATCACTGGATTAGTCGCTGGCCTCATACGAAGGTATATTTCGGGAATGCCCCGGCCGTTATCAGTGAAAACTAACAGGCTGTCAAGCAGCGGAGCATCCGTCATTCAGAAACAATGCTATTAAAGGACGGGAAATTTCGGTAAAGAATAGGGGGTGTAGCATGGCTGTAACACATTACGGAGAGGTATACCAGTGCCAAATCTGTGGCAACAAGGTGGAAGTAATAGAGGTTGGTGGCGGCACACTTATTTGCTGCGGTAAGGAAATGAAGAGCATAAAGGATAAACCTGAAACCACAGTAAACTTACCGGATTCTGGTGGCGAATAAACTATTGACTTGTTGGGCACCTACATTGTTGCTGGAACGAGGAGCACTGAAGCGCTTATGAGTTAAGCCTGCTCACTTCCCTAAAAACCTCTTCCACGTATCCAAAAGTTCCTTGGCGTAGGGGAACCCCAGATAATGAACGTCGCAAGGAAATTTTTCACACCTAAAGCAATAGTCAACTTTATTCTTTATGGCACACTCAAGCACAGGGCAGGATATCTCCCATCCCTTCAGTGTCTCCACGAACGCCGGTGCCTTTGGATCGTTCCCGGGAGCGCATCCTGGGCACATCCCCTTTTCATGAAGGGCACAGATCTCACAAGCTATACCGCATGCTGCTGGCATTCTACACCTCCTGCTCGTTTCTCAAATTTTTATCCCCTTGCCTACACAAACCCTCATTTATATATTTTTTTACCACTGGATGTTCTTAAGTCAATATTCGCTGGAAAAAGTTGCGATGTGCCACAATTTTTCCGCCAGGGCTTCAATATACTCCCGGTTTTCCAGCTTCACCCGCCACTCTGACGGAATGGCTTCTATGCCGAGATATGCCCCGGAAATAGCCCCGGCCATGGCGGCTATAGTATCAGTATCGCCGCCCAGGCTTACAGCATAAATCACGGCATCTTTATATGATTGAGGCTGCCTCAGGAAGCAATAGATAGCCGTAGGCACTGACCTTGGTGCTTCTATGCCATTCCCCAGCACGGCGACCACCTTCGCCTTATCTTGCTCGCCGAGTAACTCTCTTATTTGGGCTACTTTTTCCTTGTATAACTGGTCCTGGATGAAATTCTGGAGCTTGGAGAGAAAATCCTCTCTGTCAATCTCTTCGTCTGAAGGCGTGTTGAGAGCCAGGGCTACAGCACAAGCCTGGAGTGCTGCTCCCTCCTTGCCTAATTCGTGAGAATGAGTGATGGAGCTTGACTGGTAAGCGATTTCCCTTAGCTTTTCCAGGTTACGGGAATATAGAAGTCCTACTGGCGCTACTCTCATGGCTGAGCCGTTCCCAAAAGAGCCGCCCCGGTAAAGTCCATTTGCGGCGCTATACCAAGCCTCGCCGCTCTTTATTATCCCAAAAATTATGGGGGGTCCTGGTCCGTAGCCGCGCCACGGCTCAGCCTCATAATTTTTTATGAAGGTTTGCGCCATATGTTCTCCATCGAAGCCTTTGCTTTCTATCAGGGATTCGGCAATGCCGATGGTCATGTGGGTATCATCGGTGTAAATTAGCTGCTCCAGCTTCTGAGCAAGGGAAACAATATCCTCGCTTCTGGACATTCCCCTTCCTTCCCGCCTGGCTCCCAGAGCATCGCCGATTGCCGTCCCTACCAGGCATCCCAGAAATTTCGACTTTAGTTTTCCTTTATGCACGCCCATCATCGCTCCACGCTACCTCTCGCAACCAGTCTATAATTTTATAATTAGTGATGCTTCAAGATAAAAATGTTCAGGCAGCGACTTTCAATAGTTGCAATTTTTACAGCATCTTATTATACTTAAACCAGTGGTTATAAGCGTAGGTTATCACGTCTCTACGAAAGCTCTTCCAAGCTCATTCGCGAACGTTGGATGACCGAAACTCGAGCCAAGTATTAAAAGAAAGGAGGTCATCCAATGGGATTTGCGGACAAAACGCTACAATGTGCTGACTGTGGCGCCAAATTCACCTTTACCGCTGAGGAGCAGGAGTTCTATGCTGGCAGGGGATATACTAATGAGCCCAAGCGTTGCCCTGCTTGCCGTGAGGCAAAGAGAAGCCAGTACAATGACTCCAGAGGTTTCAGGTCTAGCCGCCAAATGCATGCCGCAGTATGTGCTGAGTGTGGCAAAGAATGTGAAGTGCCCTTTGAGCCTCGAGAAGGCAGGCCAGTATACTGTAGTGAGTGCTACAACAAGATTAAGTCAAGCGATCGGCAATAATTGATGCAACTGGACTCCAAGGGGGCTGTAACCAAACCCAGCCCCCGAAGGTTTAGGAGTAGAAGAATTTAATACATTTTAAAAAGTCTGGCTGCACGAAGGGTAAGGCAATAAAAATTGAAAGGGGGGTTAATATTGTGAATATATATGTAGGCAATTTATCTCGCGAGGTTACCGAAGATGAATTACGCAAGGCATTTGAGGCTTTTGGGCAAGTCACATCGATAAACATCATTAAGGATAGATACAGCGGCGAATCTAGAGGTTTTGGGTTTATTGAGATGGCAACGAAATCTGAGGCCCAGGCTGCCATTAACGGGCTTAATGGAACATCATTGGGGGAGCGGACGCTCAGTGTTAGTGAGGCACGCCCTCGCACCGAAGGCGGCGGCAGGAGGCCCTATGGCGGAGGTGGTGGCGGGTTTGGTGGAGGAGATAGACGGCGCAGTAGATACTAAACTACCAGTATCTTACGAATTGGGACCTTTATAATAGTGACTTGAAGTTCCCGGCTGAGGCAGGGAAGTCTGTTCTTCCCGGGCATCTGGGAAGCGAGCTTTTGTATCACTTTATCAAGGTCATCCCTTTCTTGATACTGCTCAATAAAATGGCTTTCTGAACTTTTTCGCGTGCTCCAGCCCCTGCGCCAGGATATCTGTACTAGCGCTAATGGCATTCACCACCTTTTGTTTGGAGAATACCTCCCCTGAGCATGTGAGAAATGTCCTCGTCTCAGCTTCGAATGGTATAATTGGCGGCAGGATATTGGTTTGAGAAAGCGATAGATAAACTGTCGCAACGTACAGAAAAAGAGGCACACCTTGGACTGGAAAGAACTGCTCGGATTCATGGGTGGAGCTTTGACCACAGTGGGATTTGTCCCACAAGTATGGCGTCTGTTCAGGCTCAGGAGTGCGCATGAGATAAGCCTGCCATTCACCGTCTTTTTCCTTTTGGGTATAGCTTTTTGGCTGTCCTACGGGATTTCATTGGGTCTACTATCGGTAATTATATGGAATGCCACAACGCTTGCCTTAGGATGTGCCATGTTATATGCGAAGCTAAGGTATGGCAAATAGTTCCAGTAAGTATTCGATTTCTGGCGATGCCCGAGAAGACAGGATATCTGTGCTATTAGTGGTGCTTATGCCTGGCTGTTGCACCTTACATCAGCTTAGAGATGCGCAAGGAGATGTCCATTATCCCCATCAGGGCAGCCTCAACTCTTTCCCGGGCAAGTTTACTGTGGGGGGCCTTTTACCTAGCTCTCAAGGGTCTTATCAAAATTAATAATATTGCTACACTGGAAGCCCTGCCGCTCGAAGATGGCTTGCAGCTCTTTGTTATCCTCTGGAATGAGGGCACGAACCGTGCCAATATCTTCAGTTTGGCAATGATACAGGAGCGCCTGAATTAATTTGCGGCCAATGCCGCGCCCCTGATAGTCAGGGTGAACAAGTATAGCGTGAATAATGCACACTTCAGTAAGCGGTACCATTAGATACATCGACCGGTTGATCGAAAAGCCAACTATTTTACCATCAATCTCAGCTACAAAACTCAAGTCAGGCGGTGTCCCAGGGTTAGCGGCAGCTATGTCTTCATACTTGATAACATCGCGTCCCGAGCCTCTAATTATCCTGTCAAGAGCTAGAACATCATGAATGTCGCTACGTATCATGCGCCGAATACTTACTTTGGCTTCTTTCGCGTTGCTCATCTTAAACACCTCCAGCGTTATCGTTGCCTAAAACAGTCCCTCCCCTATGGGAGAGGTGGGCTCCTTTGTGGCATACTGCCTATTACTTGAGTAGGCAGTATGCTCCTTTCTCCAACTCTCTATCAAGACTTTATGCTGGCTGGTGATTCTTGGCAACACAGAACTTTAAGCCTAACTGGATTTTCTCTACGAGCCTAACTTTCAGTAGCTAGGCGTAGGTAGCACCAATGCCCAGGGGCATACACCCATACCAATCCTGAGCAAGACTACATAAGACAATCTACGACTGTGAAATCAGGATGGCCTTACTCTTTACTTTCCGTTTCCCTGGCGTGTAAATAAATGCCAACTGCCCAGCCAAGCCAGCAACCCAAGCTGAATATAAAGCTGGCGATTGCCAGTAGATACCAGGATGTTGGATAAAGCCCGATAACGGTTAACCTTGCCTCGCTAATAATTCCGATTATAGCGAATGCAACGCCGAGCCAAGTCGCAATACTGCCCATAATTCCCATGCGACCGCGATGGCGCTTAGTGAATCCGGGTCCCGTCCACATTTCCATCATGGTTATCACCCCCTTTACTGTTTATTTAAAAAATAAGGATATACATCCTATTTTCCATACCCTTCCCGGGCGGCATGATAGGCTACAAACCAGGCTGATAAACCAAATACCATAAACGCAATAGCTATAAAAAGCCAGTGGTCTGCTGATAATCCCAGCGTTGCACCCATAGCAGCTGCTATGATCCCCAATATAAGGCATATTAGACCTAAGGTGTCCAAAATCATTGAAGCAGTTGCATGCCATTTAATGCCCATTCCAAATAGCAACTTCTTTACGTCCTTCGGGATTTCCGCCATCTTTATCACCTCCTTTTTTTATATTCAGGATTTCGGCAATCCTATCCATCTTGGCGTTCTCTCCATATATTCCCGGTAAGCATCACCGTATTTCTCAAGGCACATGCGTTCTTCCGAGCCTGCATATATGAAGCCAAGACCTGTGTACGCAATGGTTAGCAGCAGGAAAAGCCACGAAGCCGAAGCTATACCCACTCCGATAAACATTACTAACTGGGTGATGTACATGGGATGTCTGGAATAGCGGTATAGTCCCGTGGTTATTGGTTTCTTACCAATCGGGGTAGTAACAAAGGACACTATAACCATGACGAAGGCGACTACGCCGACCAGGGCAATGGGGAGACCTACGTAAAACCATATCGTACCCAGGCGCAGCGGCAAGAAGATAGAGTATACGAAGGCAAGAACCCAGAGTACCCACGTAATATAGTATACAGCCTTATGAACCCCGCCATACGATTTCAATGAGTCTTCTACCAAACCTTTATGAACTCTCATAATTATGGGCATGGGCAAGAAATTGATAAGCATAAAAATCCAGGCATTCCAGATACCTATTTCAAAGACTGGTATAGCTGGCATGATTCACCTCTTTTTCGAAATATTCCTCGTCAACATATACGTTGGAGACTGAGTGTAGTCCTCGGTGAGTTTATTGTCAATAGGCACCTGGTTACCGGCTCAGAGGAATATCACCTTACAGGACAAGGTAATTCAAATGCCGAAACCCTGAACCTGAAAATGACTGAAGAGTTTCGAGGAATGGGTCACCGGTATCTCCAGAATGGTAATATCATTACCCATGGTGGGCCTTGGGGGACAGTCCCCGAACTTTTGTTTGAGAAGAAGCAACTGATTCCGGCGATACAGCAACTACTTGTCTACAATTCACGTAAGTAGCGATATTGACAAAGAGTCAGTAGTACTTTAACCTAGCTATAGTCATGATGATTGCAGCCGCTATACCACAAGTTGATAGAAAAGTGTACGTTTTTCTGCTACCCTGGGCGATTCTGAGCCTGCCTAAATGCCTGGGAGCGCTTGATTGCTACGAGGATTGCATCCTATTCGCAGTGGGAGTATATGGTCTAGTACTGCTAGTCAAAAACTGGAAAAACATTGGAGCGAGACACAGAGATGAGCAAAAATCTGTCATTTAAGAATTGGCAAAATATCCTCTGGAGCACGCTTATAACTATCCTGTGTATTGTCTGTTTTCCCGCTAATCCTCTCGTCTTGACAGGTGTCATAGAAGTAGAATCATATCTCGTATTATTCATCATCGGTTGGGTGGTATGGGCATTCGGCATGGTGCTGGTCATGGCTCCTATAGTCATGTTCCCGAGACGCGGCGGCGTTCCCAAAGGGAAGTCTTTCGCAAACACAACACGTCTGGTGGATACGGGCATATACGCCATTGTCAGGCACCCGCAATACACAGGTGGAATCTACGCAATCTTCCTCACCACTTTTTTATGGTATCCTCATTGGCTATTCGGAGTGCTCGGGGCGGTGGGCACGGCAGTTGTCTACATGGGTTGTAGAGAGGAAGACCAACGCCTAATCGAGAAGTTCGGGAATGCCTATGTAGACTATATGAAAAGGGTACCTGGGATGAATATCTTTTTAGGCCTCTTCCGCTTGCTGAAGCGTAGAAAGTAGAAATTAGAAATTATCTATGCCCAAGATTGCTTCTTCTTTTTGCTCCGCCCTGCTCATCAGTTTACCTCCTTGGTAAATAGGCCTGCACTGATTCTCCCAGTCTTATCTCGGCATATAGTAGCCGTCTTATGGCACAGTCCCAATCAAAAAATCCTCTTTTTAACTGAAGCTGCGGCCAGGGGAGCTATCGCTATCCACAGTGTAATATTTATCAGCATGGCTGTGACGTAGTTAATATCCACACTGATGCCCAGCCTCGTAGCAATGACATCCCAGAGAAGCATGAGGAATAACGAACTCAAGAAGAAACCCGGTATCGCCGCCAATATTCTGAAGTAACCCATTTTAGCCCTCCTTTGTTTTATTCTTGTAGCACTGACTCAATTGCCTGATAAGCATGGGAGAGAATCTGGCGAATCTGCTCTGCTTTGTCGGCATCCAAGCTGCGAAAGCCGCTACCGAGCAAATCTTCGAGCGCATGATACTCCCTCATTACCATGACCATCCTACCAATATTCTTAAAACTCCACTTATGTTTCATCTGCCTTCTCACATCGTCGGCGATATTACTCTGATTTGTCAGAAACTTAAGACCTTCTTCCGTAATCGAGTAAATCTTTTTGCCTTCCTGCTCAGTGGAACTGGCATATCCCATCTCTTGCAGCATTTGGAGAGTAGGGTAGATAACTCCGGGGCTCGGCTTATAAAAACCGTAGGAAAGTTCCTCAAGCTCCCGGATGATGTCGTAACCGTGTCTTGGCTTATCCTTCAACAGATCTAATATTACGTATTTGAGGTCACCTTTCTGAAATGAGGTCCTTCTCCGTGAACTTCGGAAAAATCGCTCTTCGTGAAATATCCGGTCTCTAAACATTTAAACCTCCTTTTCGCCAGATTAATGTGGCATAAATAATATCTAGATATATCTAGATATTATTATACACCAAATCCCTGTCTTGTCAAGAGGTATTCAAACGAGGGGGTGATACACCTTAAAGAAAAATTGTAATTCAATTACCCATAGTGGGCCTTGTGGGACAGTTCCCGAAATACTTTTATTCGAGAACAAGCTAATTCCGGTGCAGCAGCAGCTTCTTGCATAGCGTCCGTGGGACGACAACGTTTATTGGTTCGAGTATCGTAATGTGGAGCCGAGGTATCGACAGGCAGAACCAGCGCGATTTTTGAATTTATCTTTAGTCTCACCATTTAATTGCTGTATAATACTCAAAGGTAAGTTCAGGAGCTGAAGGCGTCATGTTTTACAGACGAGGCTATCCGGCTTTTGCCGCACATACAGACAACTAGGGGGTCATGGTAATGATTGAACTGCCGACGGGTAGACAGACGTTTGATTTTGACTGTGGAGCAAAAGCACTGCAGATTGTCATGGCTTATTATGGCATAGATATTCCCGAAGGCGAACTGATAAAAGAACTGAGATGCGACGCTGACGGAACCCTTGTGCAAAATATGATATCTGTGGCTGAAGCAAAAGGGTTTCAGGTCATCGCGCAATGTGGGTTTTCTTTGGACGAAGTAAAGCAATTGGTGGATGGAAAGCATCCGGTAATTGTGCTGGTCCAGGCATGGGCAGAAAGGTATATGACACTTGAAGATTGGAAGGGAGACAACGACGATGGACACTACGTCATTGTTATTGCCCACTATGGTGATATTATTGTGTTTGAAGACCCGTCATCTTTTCACAGAACATGGATGACGGAAGAAGAATTCCTCGCCCGCTGGCACGATGTAGACCCCAGAACGCAACAGAAGCTGGAGCATTTTGGTATGGTCTTGCTCGGAAAAGAACCCGTGCCCCCGCAAAAGACATTCGAACATATGGATTAGACAGAAACATTCAACTCTCCTACCAGACAATTTAGCCTTTTCCAATAAGCAAATGGAGGGGCTAGATATGCCTTGGCAGACAGTACCCGAACCTTTGTTTGAGAAGAAACAGATTATCCCTGATTTGCAGCGAATTCCAATCTCACATTGCACTTAAATGAGACATGTGCAATATTAAGAGGGGTAAATTAGGTAGGGGGTGTTTACTCAGTGTCAACAAAAGAAATCGGATGTTGTGGCGCATACTGCAAAACCTGTCGTGCATACATTACGGAGGGTACATGCCGTGGATGTAAATTGTACTCGTTCATATGATTAGTGACACTTCTTTTTGCATCATTGCGAGGAACGAGATTCCTCGCTTACGCTTCGGAACAGGCTCCGCGATCTTGTGGGGCTGCTGGGGATACAGATTGCCACGCCCCAACAAGTCGGGGCTCGCAATGACACAGGAGATTACTACCCAACGTTACAAACATATAAAGTGTCACCCATCTATCTGAACTGGATCATGCTACTTTGAGCTTGGAGATTTCCACTGGGCGAGTTATCGACAGCTTTTCCAAAAAGTGTATTAGATAGGCTAATTTGATAGGCTAATAAAAATGTGGTAAATTGCATTTAGATTTTGGAAAAACCAAAGCCTTGCATAATGCTTCTGCTACAACTTAATCGTAACCCAGTCTAAAAATTTCTCGGTTCATATCGTAATTAAGGGGCTTGTATTGAAAGCAGAGAAACCAGGAAAATTCGAGTATATTTTCAACCCAAGAACGGTAGCTGTAATAGGCGCTTCCGACAGCGATGGCTTCTCGCAGGCTTTAATGGGCACAAAACTCAGAGACAGTCTGTTCTTGGTTAATCCGAAGTATAAAGAACTCCACGGTAAAAGATGCTACGCCAGCATCTTAAATATAGAAGGGGGGATTGACTATGTTGTCATAGCAGTGCCGGCATTGCTCGTTCCAAGAATATTAGTCGAATGTATAGAAAAAGGCGTAAAAGCGGTCCATGTCTTTACAGCCGGTTTCAGTGAAACTGGAGTAGAAGAAAGGAAAATTTTAGAAGACGAGGTAAAGAAGATAGCCAGAGGTAAAGTTAGCTTAATTGGTCCTAACTGCATGGGAATATGTTGCCCTAAGTCTGGCTTATCTTTTATTCCGGATGTCTTAACTGAGGAAGGTTCGGTTGGGGTGATTTCACAGAGCGGCACCTTTGCCGAGCAATTCTTGTCCATCGGGAGGCTGAGAAATGTAAAGTTCAGTAAGGTTATTAGCTACGGGAATGCCATAGACCTCGACTGTCCCGACTTCTTGGAATACCTGGCGCATGACTCCGAAACTGAGGTTATAGCTTTATATATGGAGGGGACAAAAAACGGTAAGCGTCTCAAAGCAGTGATGACCGAAGCTGCAAAACTAAAGCCGGTACTGGCACTCAAAGGAGGAGTAACCGAGCACGGCCGCCGGGCAGCATCTTCTCACACAGGCTCATTAGCCGGTTCGCCGGAAATCTGGAGTTCACTTTTCAGACAGGCCGGGGTAATCCAAGTGGAGGACTTCGACGAACTACTGGATACCACTTTGGCATTGTCTTGTGTGCCACTCCCTTCGGGGAAAGGGACCGCTATTATTACCAACTCCGGTGGTTTTAGCGTGCTTGAAACTGATTTATGTGTAAAAGCAGGACTGGAAGTCCCTCAATTCACGAAGGAAACGATAGCTGAGTTGCGCAAAATGGTTCCACTAGCGGGAACAAGCATAAATAATCCCCTGGATGCTTGGCCAATATTTTATAACACACCCGGAACAACAGGGACACTTGCAGATGCTATCATAACCCTGTCTCATGATAAGAATATCAATTCAATAGTGTTGCACTTTGATGAAGTGCGTTACCTGCGGCATGTGTTGGGAGAAGCTACTGAAAACTTCCTGAAGGAACTTGTTAAGATTATGGTTCAGGGGTGTAGGTATGCTCGAGATGAAATGGGCAAGACCATAATGATTTGCGTTTCACTCGATGCCTATTCGGAAGATGAAGTGGATAGAAGGTATCACTTGCTGGCAAAAAAGGCTTTTGAAGGCGAGCAATTCCCTGTATATCCCGCGCTCGGTGCCTCAATCAAGGCTTTATCCAATTTGTACAGGTACAAGGCCCAGTGTCGCAACTCCTAGACTCTGTCACCACCGCCAATCGCCCATTTTGTCGGATAGAGTATCCGAACCTCAAATTTCTTGAGTCGCCAGACAAATGTCAAACACGGACTAGCAAAACCCAGTTCCCCAAAGACGAGTGCTAATAAGCTACTTATTGTAAGACGTGATTTCAGACCAGTCCAATTTTCTGGGCCACTATCTCCCTGTGGAAGTCAGTGTTGCCAAAAGCAATATGTGCGGCCAAGCTTCTACGGTAATAAAAGGGTATGTCGTGGTCAGCACTGGTAGCGATTGCCCCGTGTAGTCTCACTGCCCACTTGGCAGTATCCTTATAGACTTCGTTGACATATGCCTTGGCCATGGAGGCTTCTTTGGCGCAGGGAAGTCCCTCCGACTCCATCCAGGCTGTCTCATAAATCAGATAACGGCTGGTTTCCATCGCTGTCCACATGTCAGCTATTATATGTTGAAGTGCCTGGAAAGCGCCTATAGGCCTGTCATATTGAACCCTTTCTTTGGAATAAGCCACGGTCATTTCTACGCAAGTCTCTATAGCACCTAGGGATTCGGCACACTTTGCGATGGCACCTTTGCGCAACATCATTTCCACGATGGGCCATCCCTCGTCTATCTTGCCAAGTATATTTTTCCTGGGCACAGTGACGTTATTAAAACGCACTTCGCATAGCTTATCTGCGGCGGTGGTAGGTATTACCTCGCAACTTATTCCAGGAGTCGTGGAGTCGACAATAAAGAGTGTGATTCCCTTCTCTGGCGAAGCACCATCTTTTGTCCTTGTGACACAGATCATGTGGTTGGCAATATGGGCCATTTCCACGAAGAGCTTTGTACCATTTATTACGAAGTCGTCTCCCTTTGGTGTTGCCTTAACGGTGATTCCGGAAGCATCGAAGACGCCTTCATCTTCGAGGAGAGCCGTGGTAAGAATTAGTTCACCTTGAGCTATCCTGGGAAGCAATTCCTTCTTTTGCTCTTCAGTTCCCACCTCGAGTATGGGGAAGGTGCTAGTTATAGTAGCTATGAATGGTCCAGGAAGCACATTTCTGCCTATCTCCTCCAGGAGGACAATAAGGTCCTGGAAGGTATAACCCATACCGCCGTATTCTTCAGGTATGATTAGGCCCATCCAGCCCAGTTCAGCCATCTTCTTCCAGAGTTCGGGGGAGTACCCTTCCTCACTTTGTTCGAGTTTTCTTACCAGAGTCTTGGGACATTCTGTGGTAAGAAAATCTCGTGCCATTTTCTTCAATATTTCTTGTGTTTCAGTAAGTCTAAGATCCATGATTCCTCCTTATCGAAGCTTGGTTTATCTCATCCTGGGCAAGCCGAGGCCGTACCAGGCGATGATATTCCTTTGTATCTCGTTTGTTCCCATGGATACGCTGGTTACGAAATGGTCGTGGAACATCCTCTCCCATAACCCATCTAAAGGAGCCCATCGAGAAGTCTTGACCTGGCCATAGGGGCCCAAAATGTCCGTAGCCAGAAAAGCAAAACGCTCGCCCAGTTCACTGAAGAAAATTTTACCTGCTGAGGCATCCATCAGGGACATTTCGTTTCTGTTCTGTAAATCAGCGACACGGTATGCCAGGGCGCGGGCTGCCTCTAATTCGCAGGCTACCTGGGCCAGTCGATTACGGATGAGCGGGTCCCTGGCCAGTGGCTGCCCATGTCGTTTGGTTTCATTGCAGAATTTCACCAGATCTTCTAGCCCCCGGATCATGGTCATGATTATGTCTATACCAGATCTCTCGAAACCAGCCAGAAGATTTACGACAGCCCAGCCCTCATGTTCCTGGCCGACAATATTTTTGGCTGGCACGTGAACATCGTCCAAATAAACCTCACAATAAGGAGCATGGCCATCCAGGTAAGGAATTGGCCTTATTGTGATCCCTGGCGTCTTCATATCAAATAGAATGAAGGTTATATTGTGATGTTTTCGAGCAGCCGGGTCTGTCTTGAATACGCCAAAGCCCCAATCACCTTTGTGAGCGCCTGTGTTCCAGGTTTTCTGACCATTTATAATGTACTCGTCGCCCTTTTTTATTGCTGTTGCGCTTAGAGAGGCTAGGTCTGAGCCGGCATTGGGCTCGCTCCACAGCTCACACCACATAACCTCTCCCCGGGCAATAGGTGGCAGGAATTCTCTCCTTATTTCTTCGCTGGCGGCCTGCAACAAGGTTGGGGCAAGCATTTGCACTCCGAAAATATCTACTCCGGGAATGTCATAGTATCCTCTGGCTTCAGCAAAGAGGACGCGGTCCATCATGTCGCCTTTGCCGCCATATTCGGGTGGCCAGCCAAGCGCAAGCCATCCCCTCTTAGCAAATTCTTTGGCGCAATATAGGTTGTATTCCCAACATTCGTCATATTCATAGATGGTCTCAAATCCCAGATAGCTTGGCGGTTTCTTTTTTTCCAGTTCTTTGCATACGTCATTAAATTCCTGTTTGCGAACTTTTTGTTCGTCTGTAAGCGCAAGATCCATATATACCTCCTTTGAGTTTGAAAATATTATGACAATGCCGCTCGGTTTTGCGCCTTATTTTAGACTGTGTAGAAAAAATTGTCAAAAAGTTTGTTGTGGCATGAACCCCGGAGCAGAAATTTAAAAGGAAGGGGGTTCTACCACTATGGCCAAGGGCCAAAAAATGGCAGCACCCCCCTGCTGTGATTCAAAGATTACGTTTGATAAGGGCAGAAACTACTCTCAGGGATTAAAAATCCCTTTCGTAAGGATTACCAGCCTCCTCGAAAAATGTGCCCAAGGCTGTGCATATAATTTGGGACTAGCAAACCTTGGGAATTGGCTGTTATCAATCCTGATTACACTATTTCCAGTCTGACTCTGGTATCCTCTTTAGCTGCTTTTACTCGAAGTAGCGTTCGTAGTGCTTGAGCTACGCGACCTTGCCTGCCGATGACCCTTCCCTTGTCATCGGGAGCAACCTCTAATTTAAATAGCAAGCCTTCATCACTATTTTCCTCGGTGATCTTTACTGCGTCAGGTTCTGCCACAATGGATTTAATAATGTATTCCAGCAGGTCTTTCATTTCGCCTCCTTAATAGTTAATTTTGGCCTGAGGTCGGCTTAAATTTATCCATAATGCCTAGTTTACCGAGCAAGCTGCGTACCGTATCTGTAGGCTGAGCTCCAAATCCAAGCCACTTCAAAGCTTTTTCTTCATTAATGCTGACAGTTGCGGGATCAGTCAAAGGATTGTAATGACCGATAATATCAATGAATTTACCATCACGGGGAGAGCGACTATCGGCTACTACTACTCGGTAGGATGGTCTGTTTCTCCTCCCCATACGACGTAATCTAATTTTAACCATTTAATAAGGTGATTATCTCTTAAATGTCAATGTTTGTCAATGGCTTCTGGCTTAGAGGGCATACTTTAATAATCTGGCGGCATAGAAATAAGAAAATTATATAGTGGTCGGGCAAATTAGGCAACGATTTTGGGAGAGAATACATATACGGTTGTTGTTTTGAACTTCCTCCTTAGCAAGGCTAGTTGTGGTTTATATATCCTAATCCTTCTTTCCTCGCATGTGACCGGCATATTAAGCGCTTTTGATATGACTTTCTCCTCCACTTTCCCTTCGCATATTATGGCTGCTTCAGCTTGAATTGCCCCTAGCTCTATAAGCATGGGCAATGACAATGCTTTTTGCTCATCAGTATCTATCATGCTTGCCAGATACTCAAGTTCATTCTTTTTAAATAAGTGGGTGCTGCCATCGTTACATACCACACGAGGATATTTCTCTTTTAGTAAATAAAAGAGTTTATTTTCCTTGCTCTGCCGTTTTTGGCTCTGTGGTAACCCAGTATTCACTAACCTGAGTTCGCCTCTTAAGCATTCTTGGAGCATCTTTTCATAGGGAGATTGTTTTGCTTCATCTTGTAATGGCTTAGGCATTTGTTTATCCTCGGGCAACCAGGACTTTCACACGTTTCAGCCGTGCTTTCTCCTCTCTATCTCTTTCCTCAAACTTCATATTTAAGTACTTTATCGTCACCTGTAGTCCTGGGATTACTATATATTCTAGGGCATTGGTTATCCTTTTTGTCCTATTTATTTCCATTGCCAGTAATTCAAAATTCCTCTGAAGCTCAGCTAATTCTACAATAGCTCTAAGAGATTCTTCAGATAGCTGTGCTGCACGATCCAACCACGAGGAGGTATCAACCAGATTATACCCTTTCATTGGCTTTACATTGCCCATGAGCTCAAAAGACGGAATTCGCACACCTGCAACGTTTCTTGAGCCAGCGGTGACTTTTAAATCAACCTCAGTGGCTATTAGTTCCTTTTCCAGCGCTATGTACCCATGATACCCAGCGGCAACTGATAGCGCCTTGTAAAGTTTGGATAATTCATCAAGTAGGTTTCTTTTAGCTTCCACTGTATCTCTTGCTGTCTGTAGGAACTCCATGGTTAGTATGGAAAGCCTGTCCTTTACTATCTTTTGTACTCTTTGAGACAAGGAAAGCCTGCGTTTTAGTTTTACCAGCTCGATTTTTGTAGGTCTAACTTTAATTAATTCCGGCATTTCCCCGGCACCTGCTTCTACCTCCGATACTTGGGAAGGTATTTTTTGATGAACTCCTCTTTAATTAGTTTCAAGTCTTCTTCAGGCAGTGTTGAAAATAGCCCCCAAGCTATATCCAGGGTGTCTTCTACCGTTCTTTTCTCCCACTCACCTTGAGATATGAATTTTCTCTCGAACTCATCCGCGCTGGTCAAATATATTTTATCCCTTTCACCCAATGCCTCAGCACCTATAATGGTGGATATCTCCCTGAGATAACATCCTTCAGCATAAGCAGCGTAGGATTGCATGAAAACATTGTTGTGGTCCTCTCTGGTCTTACCCGGCCCAATACCCTCTTTCATCATTCGGGAAAGGGATAAGAATACATCTATTGGCGGGTATATCCCTTTCCTTTCTAGATTTCGGGAAAGGACAATCTGCCCCTCAGTTATATAGCCGGTAAGATCGGGTATGGGATGTGTTATATCATCGTCAGGCATGGTCAAAATGGGCATTATAGTTACTGAGCCTTCTTTACCCAAAATCCTGCCTGCCCTCTCATACATCATGGCTAGGTCAGTGTACATATACCCGGGATATCCCCTTCTTGATGGTATCTCTTCACGCATGGAAGAAAGTTCGCGGAGAGCTTCGCAATAATTGGTCATGTCGGTGAGTATGACCAGCACATGCATATTCTGTTTCCATGCCAGATATTCGGCTGCGGTTAAAGCTAGCCTTGGTGTTGATATTCGCTCGATAACAGGGTCTGACGCGGTATTGATGAAGGCTACAGTTCTCTCCAGTGCACCTGTCCTCTCGAGATTTCTCATGAAAAAGGAGGCATCATCGTAACTGATACCAATAGCAGCAAATACTAAAGCGAATCTTTCCTCCGTGCCCTTTACGGTTGCCTGTCTGATTATTTGAGCTACAATTCGGTTATGAGGCAGGCCTGAGCCGCTAAATATGGGCAATTTCTGCCCTCTAACTAATGCGTTTAAGCCATCTATCGCCGAGATTCCCGTTTCAATAAACTCTGCTGGAGGCTGGCGGAGTGCGGGGTTTATGGGCTCACCGTTAATATCCAGGTAATCTTCGGGGATCACCCACGGACCTCCATCTATTGGTTCCCCCATCCCATTAAAGATCCTCCCTAAAATGTCAATAGATACTGGCAACTTTAAAGTTTCGCCTTTACACCTTATCTTGCTTCCGATGAGGTCCACTTCGCTGACGCCACCAAATACCTCGATTATAGCTGCTTTCTCACTGATGTCTATTGCTTGACCACCTTTCACCTCACCATTCCCAAGTTGAACATCAACCATCTCATTAAATTTTATACCGGGTATGCTTTCAGCTACGAGCAAAGACCCCTTAGCCTTACTAATTGCTCTTCCTTCTTTAACGTAAAGTGAGGAGAAATCCATAAAAGCCCTCCTTTTCTCAGGGAACGCGTTTGCCAGTTACCAAGCTTTGGTCCATCTCTGACCACAATTCCTTGACTCTCTGTTCAAAGACCTCATTGGGTATATCCTTCATCCTGGATATTCTGTACACCATTGGCGATGAACGGATGCCCTCAATGCCTGCCCCCGAATTTAACATCTCCTGAGCTAGTTCATAAAACTTCATTATAGTTTTAAGCATGAGGCCGGCTTTTGCTGGCATACAGTAGGTATCGACTTCGTGATAGGCGCTTTGCTGGAGAAAGTCCTCGCGTATCATCCTGGCGATAAGAAGCAATAATTTGTCTCCTTCGGGTAAAGCTTCGGGACCGACGAGTCTCACAATTTCCTCCAGCTCAGCCTCCTGCTGCAATACTCTCAAGGCACTAGCTCTGGTATCCTCCCATCCCGGATCGTACTCATTCCACCAATCTTTAACTGCGTCTACATAAAGGCTATAACTAGTAAGCCAGTTTATGGCAGGGAAATGTCTCTTGTTTGCCAGCGAAACATCCAAGGCATACAAGGCATCTATTATTCTAAGTGTGTTTTGGGTTACCGGTTCGCTGAAGTCAGCTCCTGGGGGACTTACAGCACCGGCTACTGTTACTGAGCCCTTTCTTTCAGGATTGCCTAAGCATCCAACCATTCCTGCTCTTTCATAAAAAGAAGAAAGCCGAGAGCCCATGTACGAAGGGAAGCCTTCCTCCCCTGGCATCTCTTCCAGTCTTCCACTCATCTCCCTCATGGCTTCAGCCCATCTCGAAGTCGAATCAGCAACCACCAAAATATCGTAACCCATGTCCCGGAAGTACTCGGCCATAGTAATGCCAACAAAAATACTTGCTTCCCTAGCCACCACGGGCATGTTAGAGGTGTTGGCTATAAAGATCTCTTTCTCTTGTAACAATCTTCCTGTGTTGGGGTCCTTGAGTTCTCTAAAGCTAGTGAGCACGTCAGACATCTCGTTACCCCTTTCGCCGCAGCCAACGTAGATGTTCAGATGTGTCTGAGCCCATCTGGCCAACTGCTGCAGGGCAACGGTTTTTCCAGTGCCAAAGCCCCCGGGTATCGAAGCTTTGCCACCAAGAGCTAGAGGGAACATGTAATCCAAAATTCGCATGCCAGTAGTGAGCAAGCCCGAAGGATCGAACCTCTGCTTATAGGGTCTGGGCTTTCTTACTGGCCACTCTTGCATCAGCGTGAGTTCTTTTACTTCACCATCATGCTCTATCCAGGCTACAGGCTCTTCGACAGTGTAGTCGCCTTGGCGTATCTCCTTTATCATGCCTTTGATTCCCACCGGCACCATTATCCTGTGTTCTATTAGATTGGTCTCGGGCACTACGCCTATTATATCCCCTTGGCTAACGGCATCCCCGACCTTGACTTTAGGTGTGAACTGCCATTTTTTGTCGCGGGGAAGAGCTGAGGCTTTGGCACCCCGTTTTATAAACGGGCCAATATTCTCACCCATGGTAAGTAAAGATTTTTGTAGCCCATCGTAAATAGAGCCCACAAGTCCGGGGCCCAGCTCTGCACTTAATATTCTTCCCGTTCCTCTCACCACCTCGCCGACTTTCAATCCCAGAGTATCCTCGTGTGCTTGAATTATCGCCTTGTTCCCTTCCAGTCCTACTATCTCCCCGACAAGCCCTTCTTCACCTATCTCGACAATTTCATAAACCTGGGAACCTTTCATGGCATCGGCGATAACTAGGGGACCTGAAACTCTCCATATTTTGCCCATATCTTCAACCTCCTACTCTTGCTATAATTTCAAATTTCTACTTCAAACCCTATAGATTCTCTGATAAGAGCCCTGTAATATTCCCTAGTATCCGGGTACTTTGTGCCAAATTTCGATGGGACTTCGACAATTACGGGAGTCGTTCCCTTCTTTTTTCTAACTTGGGTCATCAGGTCTTCAACATATTGTGCATAGTCTTCCAATATAATTACTATGCCAATATCAGGCTCGGCTAGCAGCTCAGCTAGAGCTTTCCTTGCATTTTCACGGGCATCATGATTGCCCTTTATCGTGTAATACTTGCTGATACCGGCCAATCTCATTGCGTTGACCAGCTCTTCGTCTCCTATGACGGCTATATCCAGATGTTTGATAGGCATCATGTCACAGCACCAAAAAATCCTTTATTTCCTGAACGGGAACACCATCGACTATTGTTTTTAGAACTAGCCGCAAGTTCCGCATTTCAACCTCTTTGAGGATTAAATACCAGGCCATCACCAGGGGGGATAGCACTCTTGGTGACAACATTTCCTTGAGCATCCTGAACTTATGCTTATCGATAATTTCATCTACAGCCGTGATGTTTTTAGTTTTATCATAATTAATAGATACTTCATTTGCTATATCCTGATATTGGGTATCCTCCAGCCTGGCAGGTATGTCGGTCATTTTAAGGGGTAGTAATTCCTTGATGGCTTTGTCTGTAATTCTATATCCGCCGGCAATAATAAATTCAGCAGCATCGGGCCCTATGCCTTCAATTATGGCTCTCGAGGCAATTTGCAGGTTTGTTAGGTCTATTACTAAGCCGAAGGCTTTGATAAGTACAGAGCCATCTTTTATTCTTCTTGCCGTGTTTAACATGTTTTTATAATACTCACTGTCTAACTTAGCATCAACAAGGAGCTTCGACTTTGCGCTTTTATCTATTTTGTACTGCTCCAGGGCAGGTACATAATCTCCTAGCTTGCAATTGATGAGTAGCTGGATGATGTTATCTACATTCTCAGCGTTAAAAAGTTCATCTAGCAATGCATTATTATGGATAATCCCGACCGGTATCATACTGGGTTTTTTACCACCTGAGATGCCTTGTAAGGCAGCTTTAATATTCGAGACATCATACTTCACAACATATGCTCTGGATACCTCCAGTATCTCTTTGGGCAGGAACTTGAATGATTCTATATATCGGATGCGCTGCGCAAGATAACCCCACAAGCGTTCATCTAAATCATCAAAAGCACTAACAGGCGATTCCTCCAGATAGCTTCCTATATCGGTCTCTCTGATGATTGCCAGCGCATCCTGGAGGTTGGGCGCTGTCATCATTTTATCTATATGTTCGGAGGTGATAGTTTTGGGTTCTTCGCCTTTCAAGCAAGCAGATATAAATGCGTATCTTGGATTGAGCACGACATTCCTTTATGGAGCTTTAAAGAGTTCCTCGCTTATCTTGGGCAGCAACTTTGGTAGCAGCATCTCGAGTCTGGTCTCGTAAGTGTTATCTATCCGGAGCTTTCCCTCAGCATTCTCGGCTATGGCCCCTCCCAGGATATTGGATTCCCGCACCTCCAATATCTTGCCAGATAATTCCTTATCCGCTTCAAGAAACTTTTTTGCATTGCTTACATCTTTTGGAGAAACGTAGATTCTGGCTTTGTCCGCGCCGAGTCCCTCCATAGCTTCCCTGATCAACTTTAGAAAGCAGCTTTCATCGCTTGAAATTTGGGAAAGTTCCTTCCGCGCCCCGTCAGTTATTTTGGCAATTGCGTCAGCTTTTGCACTCGATATCTGCTGTCGCGCTTTGATAGAAGACTGAGCCAAAATTCTCGCAGCCTCCTCCTCTGCCTCTCCTAGCATTCTGCTCCTCTCTTCCTCGAGCCTCACTTCCCTCTGCCTTTTGGCTTTCTCTATCTCTTCTTGCGCTTTCTCTTCAGCCTCTCTTATTATGTTCTGGGCGTCCAGCTTCACTTTGCTGACAACGGCTTCGCTTATTTTTTCCATTTTA